>ERZ1026878.63-NODE-63-length-85757-cov-54.645563_pt1 | contig 85757 bp, 68 predicted proteins | sample MGYA00380169_ERZ1026878 | MGnify/ENA primary metagenome ERZ1026878 (study PRJEB33269, sample SAMEA4719805) | human gut metagenome | biome: human-associated habitat; feature: organic feature; material: feces | place: Cameroon | collected 2013-10 ...
CATCTATTATGACCAAAGCCGGCCGTCTATTAAGACCAAGCCCAGCCATCTATTAAGACCAAGCCCGGTCGTCTATTATGACCGAAGCCAGCCATCTATTAAGACCAACGTCAGTCATCTATTAAGACCAAGCCCGGTCGTCTATTAAGACCAACGCCAGCCATCATTGAGAATCGGGCCAAATTCTCACGAGACAAAGAAAGAAGGACAAGAACTTCAACAAGCGCCCAACAATATTTTTTCGTAATAAAAATTGTTATATGGAAAAAACTTTGTATCTTCGCAGACGGAAAACAACAAAATATTAAAACACAAAATATGGACGTAAAAGGAATCTACACCGCAGCTGCCAATCGCTACGCAGACGCAGATGCTCTCTACAAGAGATGCGGCAAGAGCGGAGTCTTGCTGCCTAAAATCAGTTTGGGATTCTGGCACAACTTCGGAGGCGTCGACCCTTACGAGCGAAGCCGTGCCATCACCCACTATGCTTTCGACCACGGCATTACCCATTTCGACCTTGCCAACAATTACGGCCCTCCCTACGGAAGTGCAGAAGAAACCATGGGCCGACTGATGCAGGATGACTTCCGTCCCTATCGCGACGAACTCTTCATTGCCACCAAAGCCGGATACGACATGTGGGAAGGACCTTACGGCAACTGGGGTTCGCGCAAGTATCTGACGGCCAGCCTCAACCAAAGCCTCAAGCGCATGAACCTCGACTACGTGGACCTCTTCTACAGCCATCGTTACGACCCCAACACGCCACTCGAGGAAACCCTCCAGGCGATGGTCGATATCGTGAGACAAGGCAAGGCGCTCTACTTAGGCATCAGCCGCTGGCCTTTGGAAGCCTTGAAGTTTGCCGACAAATATCTGAAGGAGCACGACTGTCCGCTGCTCATCTATCAAGACAAACTCAACATGCTGAACAAGGAGCCACAAGAGCAGGGCACTCTCGACTACTGTGCCGAGAACGGCATCGGCTTCATCTCCTTCTCGCCTTTGGCACAAGGACTTCTCACCGACCGTTATCTGAAAGGAATCCCTCAGGACAGCCGCATGGCAAAGGAGCATTTCCTGAAGCACAGCGCTCTGACGCCAGAACTGTTGGAGCAGTTGAAGAAGTGGAACGACGAGGCAGCCTCAGAGGGCGAAACTCTGGCCGAAAAAGCTTTGGCATGGATACTGAAACAGAAAGGCGTAACCAGCGTACTGGTAGGAGCCAGCTCTGTAGAACAACTGGAAAAGAACATGAAGTGCGTGCATGCTAAATAACAGAGCAGCAGGGCAAAACCGAGCGTTTCTGTCCTCCAACTTCATACAGTTGTCCATAAAAAAATGGCTTTTTATTTTGTAGTGTGACAAAATTAAGGTAATTTTGCAACTTGAACGGAGCTACACCTTAATATATAGGAGCCAGCTCCTCGCAAGACATCAGAAACAAAAGAAAAAGGAAACAAAATAAACAAGATAAAAAACAATGGAATACAACTTCAGAGAGATCGAGAAGAAATGGCATCAGAAATGGGTCGAGAACAAGACCTATAAGGTTGTCGAGGATGAAAACAAAAAGAAATTCTATGTGCTCAACATGTTCCCCTATCCATCGGGAGCAGGCTTGCATGTAGGCCATCCCCTGGGCTATATAGCCAGCGACATCTATGCCCGCTACAAGCGCCTGAACGGATTCAACGTGCTTGACCCAATGGGTTACGACGCATACGGTTTGCCAGCCGAGCAGTATGCCATCCAGACCGGTCAGCATCCAGAGATAACTACCGTGGCCAACATCAACCGCTATCGTGAGCAGCTCGACAAGATAGGTTTCTGTTTCGATTGGGACCGTGAGGTTCGTACCTGCGATCCAAAGTATTACCATTGGACTCAGTGGGCTTTCCAGAAGATGTTCAACTCCTTCTTCTGCAACAGCTGTCAGAAAGCTCAGCCCATCGAGAAGCTCATCAAGCGCTTCGAGGAAAAAGGCTCAGAGGGCTTGAATGTGGCTCAGAATGAGCAGATTGACTTCACAGCCGAGGAGTGGAACAGCTTCGACGACGTGAAGAAGCAGCAGATTCTGATGAACTACCGCATCGCTTACCTCGGCGAAACCATGGTTAACTGGTGCCCAGGTCTGGGTACTGTGCTTGCCAACGACGAGGTAGTAAACGGCGTAAGTGAGCGTGGCGGTTATCCTGTCATCCAGAAGAAGATGCAGCAGTGGTGCTTGAGAACATCTGCTTACTCTCAGCGTCTGCTCGACGGTTTGGAGACCATCCAGTGGAGCGACAGTATCAAGGAAACCCAGAAGAACTGGATTGGCCGTTCTGAGGGTACAGAGGTAGTATTCTCTGTAAAGGACAGCGACGTGAAGTTCACCATCTTCACTACCCGTGCCGATACCATGTTTGGTGTAACCTTCATGGTTCTGGCTCCAGAGAGCGAGTATGTTCAGCAGGTAACTACTGCCGAGCAGAAGGAAGAGGTAGAGAAGTATCTGGACTACGTGAAGAAGCGCACCGAGCTGGACCGTATGGCTAACCACAGCGTAACAGGTGTATTCTCAGGAAGCTACGCCATCAATCCATTCACCGGCGAGGCAATCCCTGTATGGATTTCAGAATATGTATTGGCAGGATATGGTACAGGTGCCATCATGGCAGTGCCAGCTCACGATAGCCGTGACTACGCCTTCGCCAAGCACTTCAACCTGCCTATCATTCCTCTTATCGAGGGTGCTGATGTTTCAGAGGAGAGCTTCGATGCCAAGGAAGGTATCGTAACCAACTCACCTGTAGCAGGCAAGAGCAGCATGGACGGTTTCTCTCTGAACGGACTCACCGTGAAGGAGGCTATCGCAGCTACCAAGAAGTTTGTTACCGAGAAGGGCATCGGCCGAGTAAAGGTAAACTATCGTCTCCGCGACGCCATCTTCTCTCGTCAGCGCTACTGGGGTGAGCCATTCCCTGTATATTACAAGGACGGAATGCCACAGATGGTTCCAGAGGAGTGCCTGCCACTCGAATTGCCAGAGATTGAGACCTACAAGCCAACAGAGACTGGCGAGCCACCATTGGGCAGAGCCAAGAAGTGGGCTTGGGATGCTGAGAAGAAAGAGGTGGTTGACAAGAGCCTCGTAGATAACAAGACCGTATTCCCACTGGAGCTCAACACCATGCCAGGTTTCGCAGGTTCTTCTGCTTACTACCTGCGCTACATGGATCCTCACAACGATGAGGCACTCGTAGGCAAGAAGGCTGATGAGTACTGGCAGAATGTGGACCTCTACGTAGGTGGTTGCGAGCATGCTACCGGTCACTTGATTTACTCCCGTTTCTGGAACAAGTTCCTCTTCGACCTCGGCGTAAGCTGCAAGGAAGAGCCATTCCAGAAGCTGGTGAACCAGGGTATGATTCAGGGCCGCTCTAACTTCGTTTACCGCATCAACAGCGATGACCACGACAAGGCTCCTGTATTCGTAAGCTTGAACCTGAAGAAGGATTACGACGTAACTCCTATCCACGTAGATGTAAACATCGTAAGCAACGATGTATTGGATATCGAGGCATTCAAGGCTTGGCGCCCTGAGTATCAGAACGCTGAGTTCATCCTGGAAGATGGCAAGTACATCTGCGGATGGGCCATCGAGAAGATGTCTAAGAGTATGTTCAACGTGGTGAATCCAGATATGATTGTCGAGAAGTATGGTGCTGATACCCTGCGTCTCTACGAAATGTTCCTGGGTCCTGTAGAGGCAAGCAAGCCTTGGGATACCAACGGTATCGACGGTTGCCACCGCTTCCTGAAGAAGTTCTGGGGTCTGTTCTACGAGAACCGTACCGACAACTTCCTTCCATCAGCCGACGAGGCAGCGAAGCCAGAGAGCCTGAAGAGCGTTCACAAGCTCATCAAGAAGGTAAGCGAGGATATTGAGAAGTTCTCTTACAACACTTCTATCTCAGCCTTCATGATTGCCGTGAACGAACTCGGTCAGCAGAAGTGCCACAACAAGGAACTCCTGAAAGATCTCGTCATCCTCATCGCTCCATTCGCTCCACACATCGCAGAAGAGTTGTGGGAAGCACTTGGCGAGCAGGGCAGCGTTTGCGATGCAGCATGGCCTAAGTATGATGAGCAGTATCTGAAGGAGAACGACATGCAGCTCACCATTTCCTTCAACGGTAAAGCTCGTTTCCAGATGACTTTCCCTGTGGATACTCCTAACGAGGAAATCCAGAAGCAGGTATTGGCAGACGAGAAGAGCCAGAAGTACTTGGAGGGATTCAACGTATTGAAGGTAATCATCGTACCAAAGAAGATTGTCAACGTAGTGTTGAAAAAGTAATTCATTGATAATATACAGAAGGTCGTCTCATCTAAAAATGGGCGACCTTCTGTGCTTTAAAAATACGAGGAAAATATTATGCAAATAGCAATCAGTCAAACAATTAAGAATGAGTGCAAGGATTATTTCTACATCACCCTTGGACTCTTGCTTTACACATTTGGATGGACCATCTTTCTGCTTCCATACCAGATAGTAACGGGTGGCGTAACGGGTATCGCAGCCGTGATTTACTACGGCACGGGGATACCTATCTATTTGTCTTATTTTCTCATTAATGCCGCCTTGCTGCTTGCCGCGCTGAAGATACTGGGATTCAAGTTCATGGTGAAGACCATCTATGCCATCATCATGCTCTCCGTGTTCCTGGCGCTGGCGCAAGACTGGATGATAGGTGAAGATGGCAAGATGGTGCAGATATTGGGAGAGGGACAGGACTTCATGTCGCTCATCATCGGCTGTCTGTTTACGGGATTATCGCTCGCCGTCGTCTTCCTGCACAATGGAAGTACGGGTGGAACGGATATCATCGCCGCCATCGTGAACAAATATCACAACATCTCGCTGGGCCGGGTGCTCATCTTCGTAGATCTCCTCATCGTGGGCAGTTCGTTCTTCGTCTTCAATGCGAAGCCCGACTTTACTACGATAGACGCCGTTAGAAAGGTGGTATTCGGTCTCTGTACGATGGTGATAGAGAACCTGGTACTCGACTATGTGATGAACGCCAAGCGAGAGAGTGTGCAGTTCATGATATTCAGCAAGAAATATCAGGAGATAGCCAATGCCATCGGCACACAGATGGATCATGGAGTGACAATCCTCGACGGTCATGGATGGTACACAGGCGACGAGATGAAGGTACTCTGTATTCTGGCAAAAAAGAACGAGAGTGTAACCATCTTCCGCATCGTCAAAATCATCGACCCTAACGCCTTTGTAAGCCAAAGCTCCGTCATCGGTGTCTATGGAGAAGGATTCGACGAGATGAAAGTGAAAATCAAAGAGAAAGATATTAAGAAACTGAAGTAATGTTTAATGTTAAGTGTTAACTTGATTGGACAGATTTAAAATTATAAACGATAGTATGAAGATAGTATTTGCAACCAACAACCAGCATAAGCTCCAGGAGATACGCGACATTTTGGGATCTAACTACGAGGTAGTATCGCTCAAGGAGATAGGCTGCGACGTGGACATTCCCGAAACAGGCAGCACCTTAGAGGAGAATGCCCTGCAAAAGGCTCAATACATATACAACCATTACCACGTCAGTTGCTTTGCCGACGACACAGGACTGGAAGTAGAGGCCTTAGACGGAGCACCAGGAGTACACAGTGCCCGGTATGCAGAAGGAACCGACCACGACAGCGAGGCCAATATGTCAAAACTCCTGCGTGAACTCAAGGGAAAAGAGAACCGCAAAGCCCGTTTCCGTACCGTCATCTGCTATATAGAGAAGCAGGATGTGTGTCCTTGTGGCTGTACCAGCATCAAGAAGATCCACCAGTTCGAGGGTATCGTAAACGGCAGCATTGCCACCGAGAAGCATGGTACCGAAGGCTTCGGCTACGACCCTATCTTCGTACCAGAAGGCTACAACAAGAGTTTTGCTGAATTGGGCGAAGAAATCAAGAACGGCATCAGCCACAGAGCAAGAGCCGTGACTAAGTTGGCAGAATACTTGAAGAAAAAATAAGGTCACCCTGCGGAATAAATACAACAGACGATAACAAGAAATGATCAGAACCCTCAACTCCTTGCGATTCATTCTTATCTTAATGATAGTGATGTCGCATGCCACACTTCCCATCTCCCAAGCTTGCAACGACTACTTAGGAGAATATGCTGTGGTCATATTTTTCATCATCAGCGGATTCGTATTATCACTGAGCTATGGTGAAAGATTAGTGAAAGAAGAGATGAGCAATAAAAAATTCTTTCTTTCACGCATCTTCAAACTTTATCCGCTCCACCTGTTGGTTATAGCTATCATAATACCCTTGGACAACCGATTGGGGCTTCTCGGTCCTTGGTATCAGACCGTAGCTCACACGTTCTTACTACAGTGTTGGATACCTATCCATGAATTCATGGGAGGTCTCAATGGACCTACGTGGTTTCTATCCGACCTGATTATCTACTATTTCCTTTTCAAGTATCTATACCGATGGTTAATGCAAAGAAAAAAAGCATTACCACTGGTAATCTTTATTATCTACATGATGGCATATATCGCCCTAACAATGATAATAAAAGAAGACAAATCGGCTGACTATATTTACGCAGCTCCACCCTTTCGCATGATAGACTTCTGTTTGGGCATCTTACTCTATCGATTCTATCGTTCAGAAAAGGGGAAACAAGTTTATGCGCTCATCACCACCCAATTTAGTACATGGCAGGCACATATAGCAGATGTAGCCATCGTCCTCTTGTCGGCAGGGATGTATTACCTTTCTATCTATACTAATCCCAACTTCCGTTGTGCTGCCCTTTATTGGTTGCCAGCTGTCGTAAGCATTTTCTATTTCGTAGCTTCCGATCAGGGCAAGGGATGGCTCACCCGCCTATTCCATCATAAGGCATTATTATGGCTGGGTAGCATCAGTTTTGAGATATTCATATGTCACAGCCTTTGCCTTCGTATCGTGCAAAGCATCTTCATAAGGATGTTCGGTATTGATAACCCCTATTGGGAATACAAGTTAATAATAGCATTGACCCTCACCATCCTCACATCATGGATGGCAAAGAAATTTCTGGTAACACCCTGTAGTAATTACCTCAAAAAATACATCAAATGATCAACTCGCTATCGATATTGATTCCTACATATAACAATGTATGCCTTGAACTTGTAAGAGATTTACAGGCTCAAGCATCAATATTGTCTTCGGAGAATGATTTCGAATACGAAATCATTGTTGCCGATGATGGCTCTACCGACAAAAATACAATTGAGAAGAACAGCGAAATCAACGGGCTGGATAATTGCCGATATATTGAAAGGAAAGAAAATATAGGCCGAGCAGCCATCCGAAATTTCTTAGCTAAAGAAGCAAAATATCCCTGGCTGCTGTTTATTGATAGCAATATGAATGTCATTAACAACCAATATCTTGCAAAATACCAAAAAGAACAAGAATGCGATGTCATTTACGGAGGCTATCAAGTAAGAAGAAATCTAAAAACCAAGAAACACAATCTACGATATATCTTCGAATGTAAAGCTCTGCAAAACGGAGATTATAAACAACGTCAAAAGAATCCATACAGCGACTTTCATACCTCCAACTTCATCATCAAACGCAGCATCATGTTGCAACATCCGTTAGATGAACGCTTTCGCCAATATGGATACGAAGACGTACTCTTCGGTAAAACATTAAAAAACAATCACATAAAGATTAAGCATATTGACAATCCATTAGGTTATGAACATTTTATAGAAAACTGGAGTTTTGTAATCAAGACAGAAGAAAGTCTCCGCACGCTTTATCAGTTCAGAGAGGAGTTGCAAGGTTATTCCAAAATCATCGCTTACGAGAAAAAGTTACATCGTTGGCATCTTGCCAATCTATGTAAAAAGCTGTACCCGCTGCTCAGCCTACCAATAAAAGCACGATTAACAGGCAATAAACCAAGTATTTTTTGGTTTAATATATATAAATTAATGTATTACGTACATTTGGAGTCTTGATAATAAGAAACCCCAATAAAGAACTTTGTTCTATGATAAAAAAAATATATTATACGCTCACGCTTCTTTTGTTTGTATTCATATCTCATCAAGCAAAAGCAGCCATCGGTGACTGGAAAGCCTACATGTCCTATCATGACGTGCAAGAAGTAGAACAAGCAGGAAACCTGATTTTTGTACAGGCTTCCAATAGCCTTTATGTCTATAACAAAAACGACCAAAGTATTCAAACATTCAGTAAAACAGACTATCTGAGCGATTGTGATATCCAACATATCGGTTACAATAATTCTGCCAAGAGACTGCTTATCCTCTACAACAACTCCAACATCGACTTGATGAATGTCAGTAACTTTGAGGTAACCAATCTCTCTGATTACAACACCGCCTCAACCACAGGCGATAAAGCCGTAAACGACATCTATATGTATGGCAAATACGCCTACATGAGCAATGGTTTTGGCATTATAAAAATAAACATAGCAGATGGAGAAGTCAGCGACACTTACAATCTGGGATTCAAAGTAAATTGGTGCGAAATAAAAAATAATCGTATCTATGCATACAGCGAAACAAATGGTCAATATAGTGCTCTTCTCTCCCAAAATCTACTCGACAAGAACAACTGGAGTAAGGTAGGAAACTACGCTGCTAAAACTCAAGAGGATAAAAGCGAACTCAAGCAACTTGTCAGTACACTAAATCCAGGCGGACCAAAGTATAATTATTTCTGGGGTATGCGATTCGTTGATAATCTACTCTACACATGCGGAGGAGGCTTCGGCCACGTCATTGATGCAAATCGCCCTGGAACAATCCAGATTTTAAATGGTGAAGACTGGCAAATCTATGATGATAACATTAGCAAAAAGACGGGACTATCCTATATCGATATCAATAGTGTAGATGTAGACCCCAAAGATGCAAGCCATGTATTTGCAGGTGCGAGAAATGGTCTCTATGAATTCAAAGATGGAAATTTTATCAAGTTTTATAATTCAGATAACAGTCTTATTACTTCTTTCAATAATGAAAGCAAAAGCTATCAAATCATTGGTAGTATTAAGTTTGATCAAGAAGGCAACCTATGGATGGTGAATTGCCAGTCACCAGCCAACCAGTCGCTAATAGAATTTTCAAAGGAAGAACAATGGGTATCGCATCATAAAACAGAACTATATAGAAACCAAATGTCTTTAGGTTCTATGGAGTGCCTCACATTTGATAGCAGTGGATTACTCTGGTTTGTCAATAACCATCCAACATATCCTGCACTTGTGTGTTACCAAATATCTACAGATGGAATCAAGGTGTACCATTCATTCATCAACCAAGATGGAACAAAGATAGAACCTTATTATGTAAGATATTTAGCTGAAGACAAAAATCACGATATATGGGTAGGCACCTCTTTGGGTCCGTTGCTGTTACAGAGAAAAGAGATAACATCAGACTCACCTGTCTTTGTTCAAGTAAAAGTACCTCGTAATGATGGAACTAATTTTGCTGATTATCTCTTAAACGGAATTGACATCACCTGTATTGCTGTCGATGGCGGAAACAGAAAGTGGTTTGGAACCATAGGAAACGGAGTTTATGCTATCAGTGATGACTGTATGACGCAAATTCATCACTTTACTACCACCAATAGTAAGTTACTATCCAATAACATTGAGTCTATTGCTGTTAATGAGAAGACAGGAGAAGTCTTTTTTGGTACAGACAAAGGTCTCTGTTCATACATGAGCGAAGCTGGTAGTATCAATAGTGAGATGACAAAAGACAACGTCTGGGCTTACCCGAATCCCGTTAAACCAGATTACACTGGCCTTATTACCATCACAGGACTATCCTTCGATGCTGACATCAAAATCGTAACCTCCAATGGTATCTTAGTAAACCAAGGCAGAAGCACAGGTGGTACTTATACTTGGAATGCCAAAGACCAAAAAGGGAAAAGAGTTGCAAGTGGTATCTATATGGTAGAAACGGCGACCAACGACGGAAGCAAAGGAACAGTCTGCAAAATAGCCATTATTAATTAAAAAAAAAGAGTATTGGTGACTCAACAAAGAAAACATTGGATAGATTTACTTCGAGGTATTTGCATGATAGCTATACTCCTCGATCATACAGAGCTTTACTACACAGGTTTGAATATCATTGATTACAACATCTATGTAGTAAACGCTCTTACCCTCTTTTTTATCATCTCTGGATACTTGATATATAAAGAATCAAAATTTGACTTCAAGAACAAAATCAAATCCATCGCTAAAACCTTACTTTTACCTTATCTTATCTTCTCATTTCTCATTTCCCTATCCAAAGCATGGGTATATAACAACAGCATCAACCTGATAGAAATATGCACACAAATCGCCTATGGTCAATCTTCGTGGTTTGTTGCCACTCTCATTCTTTCTGAGAGTATTTTTGCATTAGTCTTATGGATGAGTCGTGAAAACATAATAGCCATAGCCATGACAGGAATAATAGGATTCATTCTCTCCATCAGCTTATCTCAGGGTAATCAACCCTATATATGGCAACTCGATAACAGTATGCAAGCCTTACTTTTTCTCTGTATTGGCTATACTTACCATCGATATGAGAAAGTATTCAACCCTATAAACCATCCTATATATATAGCCTTGTTGCTGATACTGCTTGTCTGCATAAAAATAGCCGAACAGGTCATAGAGGTAAATATGATGATATGGTATATCGACATCAATAACTATGCGTTCTTCTTATTGGATGCCTTAATATGTAGTTTATGCTTTATACATCTATGCAAGAGACTACCAGTTTGTAAATATATAGAATGGACTGGAGAACATTCACTTGTCTATTACTTCCTTTGTGGAGGAGTACCCCTCATTGTCAGTAAACTCCTGACGAAGGTAGGATTAGTATATCAAGGAAACTATTTATACGTGATGACTGCATTCGTGACTGTATATATCGTAACCACAATCATAACATGGTTGATTTATAGATACTTACCATTTATGGTGGGCAAATCAAACAAAAATATCATAAAAGCCTAACAATCTGATAGGCAACACATATTGACTTATGAAAACTTCTATATCACAAACAATCAGTATTTTGCGTTTTCCGCTTTGCGTGGTTATCGTCATGATACACTCTAATATCGCTCTATATAATGCATCTGCCAACCAATTTACCTCTATCCACATCTTATCCAATTACATTATCGGTGATATCTGCTTTTACTCATTGGCTTTATTCTTCTTTATCTCTGGCTTTTTGCTATTTCGTGAAGGAAATTTCAACTTAGATATTTTTAAAAATAAGATAATTCATAGAGTATATAGCCTGCTTATTCCATATATTTTATGGAATCTCATCTGCTTTATAATGATTTTCATATTACAACAGATAAAACCTAATATAAATCTGCTTCTACATAAACAAATTGCGGATTTTAGAATACAAGATTTTATCTTGATTTTTTGGAATATCAGAGAGGTTACAGGTTGTCAAACAGACCAAGTAGGCCCTTTGGTTGGTCAATTTTGGTTTATCCAGTGTCTACTTGTTTACACGCTGTTGGCACCTATTATTTGGTATGCTACCCAAAAGCTAAGAATGATATTTGTAATCGCACTGGGAGCTATCGCATTGAGCGGAATGATTCCTGAAGTTCCAGGCTTCAATGACTATTATTTATACTTCTTTATATTTGGTGCTTATTTCTCCATCAATCATTCCAGTTGGGTGTTATCTCAGAAAAGTTTGATAGGATTCATGGTAGCCTACGGAGTGCTTTTCTCTATAAGAATCGTGTACCAATCGGACATTAAAATCATAGAAGAAACCCTATTCATTTTCATCATACTCAATGTTGTACACTTATTAACAAAAAACAAACAACAAGGAAGTATTGCACAATATCTTTCAGGTACAAGTTTCTTTGTTTTTGCCATCCACCGATACTTTACATCTATCGGGCTCAATCTATGTTCAAAAATAGATTTCCAGAATGGTTACATGCCTATATTGTGCTTTTTGGCAATATCTTTCTGCTCCGTCATGTGTTCTGTATTAGTCTATTGGGGTATGGATAGATTTTTTCATAAAGCCTTGTTGGTCTTGAATGGCAAAAGAATTTAATCAAGGAATCTCCCTATAATCCAGACTATCTCTATGCTTCAATATGGCGTATTTAAAAGTATTGAAAGTGCTCAATCAGGAACTGTGATTAGAATTGATTGCTATTAATTTCCAACTATTTTGTCATAATCACGCTCGTTTCGTATAATTCTCTTTCTATTGACATTATACATTCCATTCAATATATCATATTTAGGAAAGTACCAAGGGGTATGAATCCCAGCAATATGCAGCAGCAACTGAGCAAGTGCATCTGTCATACCAGGTCTGGTACTGCCATCCTGAATCTGTTTCCATAAAGTTTGATGATTAGTTCGATAAATAGAAGAACTCCATATCCAAAAAGGAATATCAAATTGCTGACAAATATCATTTTTATCCCAAGTAAGGCTTCTCCCCCACTCTTTAGAATGATCAAAAACTCGTTCACCATGGTCTGGTACAAATATTATGACAGCATCCTTATTCTCATATAATTTGATAATAGAATCAATCACAAAATCATTGTAAACGATGGCATTATCATAATCTGCTAATATCTGCTTATCTTCCTCAGAAATATCTGTACGGGAATAGTCTTTTGAAGAAAATATAGAATAATTACGTGGATAACGCTGACTAAAATCTACATGTAGTCCTAAGAAATGGAAAATATCTAATGTATAAGGTTCGGTTCCAATATCCAAACGCTTATAATCATCCACTAAAGATAGGTCATAATCGTGATTTTGTGAATTACGACTATCAAACATCTTTTGACTTGTCTTCGGATTGTTAAAAAATGCATTCTCTGTAAAAGCATTAAAAACCTCATTTCCTATCACATATTGGTTACTCATAAATGCTGTATGATAACCTGCTTTTCTAAATAACAAAGGAAATGGTGGAGCTGAAGCCCATGTCCCATCTTGACCAACACATTGTGTTGAAAACATATTTTTAAAGGACTCGCATGTTGTGTTCCAAGAACTTATCATATTCTTAAAAACAACCATTTCTCCATTCTTCCATCTTGTATGTTGAAATGGAGTTGTATTTTTATCATATCCATACAAAGTACTATGATGCCTATTATAGCTTTCGCCAATAATAACGACAATGTGGGGAGAAGTATAATCAACAGCATCAACATAAGCCTTATCCATACTTTTTTCAAATTGTCTTATCTCTCTTTGTAATCTATGGGTTTCCGAGACAGAATAGGCTAAACGATAAATAGGAAGATAGAAGTTAGTTTTTTGAGAAAAGTCTTTAACTTTCTGAGTTTCCAATTCACTATACTGCCGAATAATACGATAGTACATATATTCTTTATTTTCAAAACTCGATATTCCACTAAAAACAGCTAATAGTAAAACGCATACAAAAACCGACTTCTTTATTTTGATACTTTTGAAAAAAAACAATCGAGATGTATAGCAGCTCATTCTTTTTTTATGAGAAATAAGATAAATTCCTAATAAAAATTGAACAAACACCAAACTTAGGGGAGAACACACCATTTTCCAATCTAAATAGTTTACCAAAGCCTCTGTTGCTTCACGAGTATTACTTTGCAATGCCAATTGTAATAATATTGGGGTTATAGGCATGCCTAAACGTACATAACATGCCATATCTATAATAGATAAAAGATAAAAAACAAAAACTGATATAAGCCTAATGTAATATCTATATTTATTAGAAAACAAAAAAACAAATAAACTATATATATACAAGTCAAAAAAAAGTTCAAAAGTCATCCAAAAGCGACTTCCATTCCATAGTTCAAATATGATACTGGTTAACCCTAACAAATACATCAAAAAGAAAAATAAAATATTTTCTTTTTGAAAAGGTCTAAAAAGAAATCCTATGATTTTATGAACTAACAATTTACTCATTTTTACTACAAAGGTAGTACAAAAAGTCGATATTTCAAAATATAACAATATACTTTTAAAGAAAAGTTAATATATTTGTCTTCTCTCAATGATTTTCAGTAACTTTGTAGGCATGAAACTAAGCATCATCATACCAGTCTATCACACGCAAGACACGCTGCCAAGATGTCTTGACAGCATCTTGCAACAATCATTCACCGACTATGAGATGATTCTCGTAGACGATGGATCGACTGATACGTGCCCGAGAATTTGTGATGAATATGCAGCAAGAAATAAGAATATCGTAGTTATACACAAGGAAAACGGAGGATTGAGCGATGCACGCAATGCTGGAATTCTACAAGCCAAAGGAGAATATATTACTTTCATAGACAGCGATGATACGATAGCAGAAGACACTCTTTCACTCGTCATAGAAAAAATAATCACGTATCCTGAAACAGATATTTTGGAATATCCTGTAATGGAAAGATTAGGAAACGGTTCCAAAGAACATTTACTGTTTTTTAAAGAAAAAGAATATCAAGATGCCATTGACTATTGGCTGGAAGAGAAAGCATACAACCACACTTATGCCTGGAATAAGATATATAAACGAACTTTATTTAAACATATATGCTTTCCTAAAGGAAAAAATTTCGAGGATGTCCTGACTGTCCCATATCTCATAGGCCTTCTGCCATATCATGGGAGTTTCGTTACTCCTAACATCAGAACTACAAACGTTGGTTGCTATGAATATCGGTGGAATGCCAAAGGCATCACGGCAAATGCAACATACAAGGATTTATACAATCTGTATGATGGTCATACCCAAAGTCTTCAAGCCATTATGAACAAAATCGGGAGTCAAGAGAAACTGATCCAGAAATATAGCCTTTCTCTGCAAATTTTCATGACACAAATTCTTAATGTCTTGCTCGACCTCTATGAGTTATCGGGACAATACGAAAATAATCCACCAGTTATCCACCATGTTGAAAAACTTGGTAAATCGGTGAAAATCAAAGTTTTTAAACTAAGATTACTTAACATTATAGGTTATCATAACCTATGCAGACTCAACAAATTCGTACACAGATTATATAGAAGAAAATAATATGATTGCAAATACACAAATACCTTTAGTAAGTTTCATCATCACAACTTACAACCTGCCATTAGAATATCTTGTGGAATGTCTGAAAAGCATCCTGCAACTCTCTCTCAACTCAAGAGAAAGAGAAATCATTCTGGTAGACGACGGAAGCGATATTTCGCCCATCAACGATTTAGTGGAATACCAAGATGACATTATCTATATACGTCAAAGTAACCAAGGTCTGTCTATTGCAAGAAACACCGGACTGCAAAATGCTTCTGGCAAATATATCCAGTTTGTCGACGGAGATGACTGTCTTATCCAGGTAGGGTACGAGCATTGTCTGGATCTCTTACGCTATCACAATCCTGATATTGTACATTTCACTTCTTCAAATAAAACATTTGATAAAGAAGTTCCTTATCAGTATTCTGAACCCATAAGTGGCAGTGCTTATCTATACAACAACAATCTTCGGGCTGCAGCTTGGTGTTATACCTTCAAGAGAGATCTCTTGCAGCAACAACGTTTCACTCCTGGTATTCTGCATGAGGATGAGGAGTTTACTCCTATACTTTTTTTAAAGGCAGAGCGCATCATAACAACAGATACAAAAGCTTACTATTATCGTGAGAGAGAAGACTCTATTATGCATAAAACAGAAGATAAGCGTCATTATCTCAAACGACTGGCCGATACGGAGAAGGTAATTTTCCAACTACAAGAGAAATCAAATTATCTTTCAGAACCAGAGCGTATCGCTCTCAACCGACGAATAGCCCAACTCACCATGGACTATCTGTACAATACTATCGTATTGGCACAGAACTACAAACATTTAGAAAAAAATATCAAGAGATTGCATGATAAAGGATTGTTTCCGCTTCCTGATAAAAAATACACAAAGAAATATCAGATATTTGCAAAAGCCATCAATAACAAGATTACCAGAAAAATCCTGTTCTACACTCTTTTAAAATTGAAATAAGAGAAAGCCAATGATGAAAATTCTTCTTTTGGGCGAATATAGTAATGTGCATGCCACGCTTGCTGACGGACTTCGCAAGCTGGGGCATCAGGTAACCGTGCTTTCTAATGGTGACTTCTGGAAAAATTATCCACGAGACATCGACCTGGTACGAAAACCAGGGAAAAAGGGAGGTATTATCTATTTAGCCAAGTTGCTGAAGGTCTTGCCCAAACTGCGCGGATACGACATTGTGCAACTCATCAATCCAATGTTCTTAGAATTGAAGGCTGAACGCATATTCCCCATCTATCGTTACCTTCGCCGGCACAACAAGAAAATCATCCTTGGCGGATTCGGTATGGACTATTATTGGGTCAATGTATGCTGCAAAGACAAGCCTCTGAGATACAGCGACTTCAACATCGGCAACCAACTACGTACCAATGCTGATTCCTTGAGAGAAAGAAAAGACTGGATAGGAACAGAAAAGGAACGCCTCAACAAGATGATAGCAAAGGACTGCGACGGAATCGTTACCGGCCTGTATGAATATTGGGTATGCTATAAGCCTTCTTTTCCAGATAAAACAACATTTATTCCCTTCCCCATCCGACCTTACGCCCAGCAGGCAGATATCAAAGGTCAGACACCCGATAAAGTAAAACTTTTCATCGGCATCAACAAGAACAGAAGTGAATACAAGGGAACCGACATCATGCTGAAAGCTGCACAAGATATAGTTGAGAAATACCCTGAAAAGGTGGAACTCCGCATAGCAGAAAGCGTTCCCTTTGCCGAATATATTGAGATGATGAACGGTAGCGATGCCATCCTCGATCAATTATACAGCTACACACCTTCCATGAATCCTCTGGAGGCCATGGCAAGAGGAATCATCTGCATAGGAGGAGGAGAACCCGAAAACTACGAGATTCTGCACGAGGAACATCTGCGCCCCATCATCAATGTACTGCCCAATTATGAAAGTGTTTACCAGCAGTTGGAACACTTCATCGAGAATCCCCAGCTGATTCCTGAACTCAAAAGACAGGGTATAGAATACATTAGCCACCATCACGACTATGTGAAGGTGGCTAAAGAATATGAAGCTTTTTATCAAAAAATACTCGCTTAACAGGTCTTTCCGTTATCGCCTTATGCCTGTATTTTCTTTGCTCTTCTGAAGCTGGAGGCGATGCTCCATACACCGAGAAGAATAAGAGGAATGCTGAGAATCTGTCCCATATCCATAGGCAGACCAGCCTCGAAGGCTACCTGAATCTCCTTCGTGTATTCGATGAAGAAACGGAAGGTGAAGATAAGAGTAAGACACAGACCAAAATAAAGACCAGAGCCTACGCTCTTAGGCCCCTTCTTCTTGTAGATAAAGAAGATAAGGAGGAAGATGATGAGATAGGCTATCGCCTCGTAGAGCTGTCCTGGATGGCGGGGATATTGGTCTTCCTTGACAAAGATGAAAGCCCATGGCACATCGGTCACCTTGCCGATAATCTCGGAATTCATCAGGTTGCCGATGCGGATAAAGGCGGCTGCTATGCCCGAGCAAATGCCCATATTGTCGAGCACTACCCATCCTTTTACCTTCAAGTTACGGCAATAGAGCCAAATGGCTACAAACAAACCAATCACTCCTCCGTGGCTGGCCAATCCCTCATAGCCAGTAAACTTCCAACTGCCGTCAGGAAGATGGTGCATAGGAATCAGCATCTCTACAACATGATCCCACTGACTGAGAAAATACTCTGGCTGATAGAAAAGGCAATGCCCCAAACGTGCACCTGCCAATATACCGATAAATATATAGATGAAGAGAGGTTCAAACTTCTCATCGCCTATCTTCTGCTGTCTGTAAAGGCGCTGCATCAGCAGATAACCCAACAGCAAGCCTACAAGCCAGCAAGTGGCATAGTAACGCAATGCTATCGGACCCAAATGAAACAGAATGGGATCAGGATCCCAAACAATATAATTGAGCAGATTAGCCATCATTTCTATATTATAATAGGAGTGGTGAAAAACGCGCAGGGTTAATCACCACACATTATACATTATATTATTATACATTGAATCTGAAGTGCATGATGTCGCCATCCTGCACAACATACTCTTTTCCTTCGATACCGAGCTTGCCTGCCTCACGTACAGCAGCCTCAGAGCCATACTTGATATAGTCGTCGTACTTGATCACCTCGGCACGAATAAATCCTTTCTCGAAATCGGTGTGGATTACACCCGCACACTGTGGAGCTTTCCAGCCCTTGTGATAGGTCCAGGCCTTCACCTCCATCTCGCCGGCTGTGATGAATGTCTCCAGATTCAGCAGGGCATAAGCCTTCTTGATGAGACGGTTCACGCCACTCTCCTCCAGACCGAGCTCCTCCAAGAACATCAACTTGTCCTCGTAAGTTTCGAGCGATGCGATGTCTTCCTCTGTCTTGGCTGCGATAACCATGCACTCGGCGCCTTCCTCCTTGGCCATCTCCTCTACTCTTTTGCTGTACTCATTACCGGTCTTGGCCGAAGCCTCATCCACATTGGCAACATAGAGAACTGGTTTGGTTGTGAGAAGGAAGAGGTCGTGAGCCACTTTCTGCTCCTCTTTGCTCTCGAAAGTCACGGCACGGGCATTCTTGCCCTGCTCCAACACTTCCTTATAAGCTTCGAGCACAGCCACCATCACCTTGGCATCCTTGTTTCCTGCTGCTGCAGTTTTCTGCTGCTTGGAAAGCTGAGACTCAATAGTTTCCAAGTCCTTGAGCTGCAACTCGGTATCGATGATACTCTTGTCCTCTAATGGATCTACGGCAGCACCACCTTCACGAACAATATTGTCATCGTCAAAACAACGTACAACATGGATGATAGCATCACACTCACGAATATTTCCCAAGAATTTATTTCCAAGGCCCTCACCCTTGCTGGCACCTTTTACCAATCCTGCGATGTCTACAATCTCGCATGTAGCAGGAACGATACGACCTGGATGAACTATCTCTGCCAATTTGTTAAGGCGCTCATCGGGTACGGTGATGACGCCCAAGTTTGGTTCGATAGTACAGAAAGGGAAGTTGGCTGCCTGTGCCTTTGCACTCGACAGACAGTTGAACAATGTGGATTTTCCTACATTAGGAAGACCCACAATACCACATTTTAATGCCATTTTATCTTTAAACGTTTAAATTTCTTCGTGCAAAGGTACATTTATTTGCAGACACTACAAAATAATTCATGGTAAATAAATGAAAAATAATCATAGGGATCTTGCGTACTTCAGAAAGATTGTTGTATTTTTGCGCTTATGAAAAATAAAATCATCATCACCATATTGACTCTCTGCATCTGCAGTTGCCAGTACAAGAGTAGTCACACATCCTGCAACACACCACAAGGTTCTGTTGTCCAAGAAACAAAGTTGATAAGCACAACCCCTGTCAAGAATCAGGGCAAGAGTCCTCTATGCTGGGCATACGCCATGCTTGCCACAATGGAGAGCGAGCACATCATGAAGGGCGATTCGGTCAACCTGTCTGTGGCTTATATTGCCAGGATGATGCTGCAGGAGAAGGCCGTAGAATACTACTTTTCTAAAGGGACCAAGCCCATCAGCATGAGAGGCATGGCGCCCATGCTGATACATTATATAAATAAATATGGTATAGTTCCCTACGACAGTTATGAGGACAAGAAGGATATCGACATGAGAGTTCTGCGCCGCAAGGTGGAGTTTCTGTGCCGCAATGCCATTGCCCAACAAATAGGTATAGAGAAACTGAAAAGCAGGCTCAACCGTCTTTTCGATGACGAGATGGGCTATATGCCTGCCAAGACTGTATATATGCTCGGTGCAGAATATACGCCCGAAGAGTTTGCCAACAGCGTATGCTTCCCTGGCGAATATGAGATGCTCACCAGTTTCACACATCATCCCTTCGGCGAGAGATTTGCATTGGAAACACCCGACAACCAGACCCAAGAAGTTTTTCTTAATGTGCCCATCGACCAACTGATGCAATACATCCGTAACGCCATCAGCCACGGACATCCAGTGTGCTGGGAGGGAGACATCAGCGAGGAAGGTTTTCGTCATCCCCGACATGGTTTTGTAGACGTTCTGCCTTCTCAGCTTCCCACCACACAGGCGTCACGCCAAAGAGAGTTCGAAAGTCTGAGAACCACCGACGACCACGTGATGGAAATCATCGGCATGATCAGCAAGAACCATCGTAACTACTATGTATGCCGCAACTCCTGGGGCAACCATTGGGGCAAGGCAGGACACATCTGCCTCTCGGAAGACTATCTGCGCCTTAAAACCATAGCTGCAGTTATCAGTAAAGAAGCACTAAAATAGCTGTTTCTGCTTGTGCACGCACACAAACAGTTGATTTAGGTCAAAAAAATGGAGTTTTTCTTGCTTTTCCCATCAATTATTTTGGCAGTTATCTCTAATCGTCGTACCTTTGCATCGTCAATAAGACAAAAGGTTATTAGGTTTTTAGGTTAAGATTGTTAGTTGTTTAGGTTTTAGTTAGTAAATTTAAGGTAGATTAAAAAGATTGTTTATTCAAGGACAACAGGTATTAGAAAAGTAAGGTAAATAAAAGATTGTTTATTCAAGGACGACGAAACAGAGTGTGAAACTTGCGAAAGCAGAACACTTTTTGAGTTATGAAAAATTTGGGAATATAGTATTCTAAGTACGCAATTTCGACAAAGTTCGGAGTTGCGTATTTTTTTTATCATTTTATTTTGTTTAACCAACGAAAAGTCGTATTTTTGCACATAACATTAAAATAAGATATGTATTATGGCTAAACATCCCCTTTGGAATGAAGAATACTGGCTCTTGCTGCTACAATTGTATCAGAAGAAGCCCATGGGTGTAAAACCGCTCTATTCGAAAGGTATGGTAGACCTAAGCCTGGAGTTGCACATACCACCCACCTACCTGCATGAGCAGATGTTCAAGCTGAGAATGATGACACCTCGCATCACACGGCTATGGGAGAAGTATGCCAACAAGCCAGGCAAGCTGTCTCACGACATCAAGATGCTCAGAAAGATGCAGGGCTACGGCAATGCAGAGGCATTCTACCAGGGAGTGAAGCTCAACGAAACATTCGAGCGCGACTGGGAGCCGCTTGAGGCCGACCCCACCCTCACGCCCGTGAAGCTCATCATCATACTCGACCTCTACTTCCAGCTCACCCCTATCACCATGGTGGCTGAGACGCCAGAGATTATCGATCTTGCCAAACTGATACATACCACACCGGAGAAGATAGCCGACGTGATGAGCATATACATGTTCTGCGACCCGTATCTCAACCGAGAAGACGTGCTCATCAGTCCTCTGCTCAACGACTGCAGTGCCATCTGGCAACGATATGGGAACGGCAATCCTGACAAACTCTATCAGCTTGCCACAGAACTGAAAATTTACTTCAAAAAACAATAAATACAACTCACACCAAGTAAAAATGGCTCAGAAACTCATTCAGACACAAGAACAGAAGCTTCAACAGCTGCAAAAGCTCTCTGCCCAGCAAATGTTGCAGGTGAAACTCTTGGAAATGCCACTTACCGAATTAGAAGACAGCATCAATGCTGAGCTGGACGACAATCCAGCCCTGGAAAGCGAGAATCCAGACGACATGCTGGCAAATGACACAAACGAAAACGATCATTTGCCGGAAGACAACGACTCGCATAACAATGACGAGGAGGACGACTACGAGGCACAGACAGAAAAGGAGGAAAGAGAAGATGCTCTCGACTCTGCACTGGAAAACATAGGACGCGACGACCTGATGCCCGACTATAATTCAGACCGAAACAACAAGCAGGATGCCGACTACGAGGAAATGGTTTACGGCGACACCATCTCCTTCTACGACAAGTTGAAGGAGCAGATGGACATGCAGATGCTCGACGATACCGAAAAGCAGATCATGGAATATCTCATCGGATCACTCGACGACGACGGCCTGTTGCGCAAAGACCTCGACAGTATTTGCGACGAACTCGCCATCTATCAGAATATAGACGTCAGCGAACAGAAGTTGGAGAAGATATTGCACATTCTGCAAACCTTCGACCCTGCCGGAATCGGAGCAAGAAACCTGCAGGAATGTCTGCTTTTACAAGTGAAACGCATGCCTAAGGGCGTGTTGCGAAAGTCGATGGAAGAAGTATTCACCGACTACTACGACGAGTTCACCAAGAAGCATTGGGACAAGATAAAGACGGGACTTGAACTGAACGACACCCAGCTCGCCACCCTGCAGGAAGAGATACACAAACTCAACCCTAAGCCGGGAGCATCGTTAGGCGAGACCGAAGGCAGAAACCTGCAACAGATAACGCCCGACTTCATCGTCGACACCAACGACGACGGCACGGTGACATTCTCGCTCAACCGGGGCAATATGCCCGAGCTGACCGTCTCCACCTCATTTACCGACATGATAGACACCTACAAAAAGAACAAGGGAAACATGAGCCGGCAGGACAAGGAGGCATTGCTCTATGCCAAGGAGAAAGTTGACAAGGCACAAGGATTCATCGAAGCCATCAGGCAACGCCGACACACACTCATCGTCACGATGAAAGCCATCATCGAAAGACAGAAAGCATTCTTTCTCGATGGCGACGAGGCCGACTTGAAACCTATGATTCTCAAGGATATAGAAGAACGTACAGGACTCGACAAAAGTACCATATCGCGTGTCAGCAACATGAAATACGCCCAGACAAAATGGGGAACTTTTCCGCTGAAGTTCTTCTTTACAGACAGTTACACCACCGAAGACGGCGAGGAAATGTCGACCCGTAAAATCAAGTTGACTCTGAAAGAACTGATAGAGCACGAAGACAAGAAAAAACCTCTCAGCGATGATGCCCTTTCCAAGGTACTGAAAGAAAAAGGGTTCCCTGTAGCCCGCCGCACGGTAGCCAAATACAGAGAGCAGTTGGGCATCCCTGTAGCAAGGCTTAGAAAATAGATGCAAGGCTTAGAAAACAAAAAGATTGTTATGAAAGAAAAGAATATCATATTGACAGCACGCATCATGAGCATGCTTTTCACACCATTCTATCTGCCCTTGGTAGGACTTGTGGCATTGTTTCTGTTCAGTTACATGTCGCTCCTGCCTTTGGCTTATAAGTTGCCCATGCTGCTCACCGTCTACTTGTTTACCATTCTTCTGCCTTCGGTACTTATCCATATCTACCGCCGATACCAGGGATGGAGCACCACCGAACTGGGCAAGAAAGAACGACGCATCGTGCCCTACATCATCTCCATCGTGTGCTACTTTGGGTGCTTTTTCCTGATGGAATACCGCAACACTCCCCGTGTCATCAGCATCATCTTAGTGGCTGCTTTGATTATACAGATGGTGTGTGCCTTCATCAATATATGGTGGAAGATATCCACCCATACAGCAGCCATAGGCGGTGTGGCAGGAGCCTTACTGGCTTATTCTATCAGTTTCTCGTTCAACCCCATCTGGTGGCTCTGTCTGGTACTCATCCTGGCAGGCATGGTAGGTACAGCACGAATGATACTGCGCCAACACAGCCTGTCGCAGGTTGTAACAGGATTCTTCATCGGACTCATCTGCGCCTTCCTCGTCATCTGAGGAAAAAACTGTCAGCAGGAATAATAGAAAACGAATTCAGTAAAATTATAAATATAAGAAAACAATGAAACCATTAGTTAGTATTATCATGGGCAGTACAAGTGACCTGCCTGTTATGGAAAAAGCATGTAACTGGTTGAACGACAACCAGATTCCTTTCGAGGTAAATGCCCTCTCAGCACATCGCACCCCCGATGCAGTAGAATCATTTGCCAAGGGAGCCAAGGCTCGTGGTGTGAAGGTCATCATCGCAGCTGCCGGCATGGCTGCAGCCCTGCCTGGAGTTATTGCCGCATCTACTCCACTTCCTGTCATCGGTGTGCCTATCAAGGGTATGCTCGATGGTCTTGATGCCATGCTCAGTATTATCCAGATGCCTCCTGGAATCCCTGTAGCTACTGTCGGAGTCAATGCTGCTCAAAATGCAGCCATCCTTGCTGCCGAGATGATTGCTCTCTGCGATGAGGAAGTGGCTCAGAAGGTAGAAGCATGGAAGGCTGGCCTTGGTGCCAAGATTGAGAAAGCCAACAAAGACTTGGCGGAAGTGAAGTTTGAGTACAAGTGCAACTAACATGGTAGACTTATTCAATTACACTCGCCGTGCCTCTTCTGTGGCTCATATCGGATCACTCGACTTAGGCGGCGACAATCCCGTGCGCATCCAGTCGATGACCACCACCAACACCAATGATACCGAGGCTTGCATACATCAGGCTGAGGAAATCATCAAGGCTGGTGGCGAGTTGGTACGCTTTACCACACAAGGTTCACGGGAGGCAGAGAACATGAAGAACATCAATGCCGGCATTCGTGCCGACGGCTATCTGACACCGCTTGTAGCTGATGTTCACTTCAATCCTAACGTTGCCGACGTTGCTGCTCTCTACTGCGAGAAGGTACGTGTCAATCCTGGCAACTATGTTGATCCTGCCCGCAAGTTCATCAAGCAGGAATATACGGACGAGGAATATGCTCACGAACTGCAGAAGATAGAAGACCGATTCGTTCCATTCCTCAATATCTGCAAGGAGAATCATACTGCCATCCGCATCGGCGTGAACCATGGCTCGCTGTCCGACCGCATCCGCAACCGCTATGGCGATACTCCCGAAGGCATCGTAGAGAGCTGTATGGAGTTCCTCCGCATCTGCAAGAAAGAGAATTTCCACGATGTGGTCATCAGCATCAAGTCGTCCAATACCGTAGTGATGGTTCGCTCTATGCGCCTCTTGGTCAGCGAGATGGAGAAGGAAGGCATGAGCTATCCGCTGCATTTGGGCGTTACTGAGGCTGGTGAAGGCGAGGACGGAAGAATCAAGAGTGCTGTGGGTATCGGTGCCTTGCTTGCCGATGGTATCGGCGATACCGTGCGTGTAAGTCTGAGCGAGGAACCTGCCGCAGAGATTCCTGTAGCCCGCCATCTGGTGGATTATATCGGAAAGAAGCAGGGGCAGCTGCTGATTCCTGGCGAGGCTTGTCCTCAGTTCGACTGGCTCCGTCCTGTGCGCAGAGAGACTCAGGCTGTAGGCAATATTGGCGGAAATCAGGTTCCCGTAGTCATCAGCAACCGTATCAATGGCGAGAGCACGATTTGCGAGAATGAGGATACCAAACCCGACTATATATATATAGGTGGAAAGAAGCCTCAGCAGTTTGTGCCTGGCCAGAGCTACATCGTAGATTATAATGTCTACGAGACCCTGAACAGCAAACCAGAGACCACGGGTGCCAAGCTCTATCCTATCTTCCCTGCCATGGCTATGCCGCTCATCGCCAGCATCAGGGCTGACATCAAGTTCCTCACCTTGCAGTTTGGTACTCCAGCCGAAGAATACATCGCTTGCTTGAAGAATCATCCGGAGGTGGTAGTCATCTGCGTGAGCAATCACCAGAACCGACTTGGCGACCAGCGTGCCCTGGTACACGAGATGATGAATGCCGGCTTGAAGAACCCTGTCATCTTCGCAGAGATGTATCAGCACAGCAAGGAGGAGAAGAGCGACTTCCAGTTGGAAGCCGCAGCCGACATGGGAGCCTTGATGATAGACGGTCTGACCGACGGCATCTGGCTGATGAACAATGGCGACATCCCTGCCCAGACCATTGATGAGACTGCTTTCGGTATTCTCCAGGCTGCCCGTCTGCGTACCAGCAAGACCGAGTATATCAGTTGTCCGGGTTGTGGCCGTACGCTCTACGACCTGCGCGAAACCATTGCCCAGATCAAGGAAGCCACCAAGCATCTGAAGGGCTTGAAGATTGGCATCATGGGCTGTATCGTGAATGGTCCTGGTGAAATGGCAGATGCCGACTATGGCTATGTAGGTGCCGGTCCCAACAAGGTTAGTCTCTATCGCAAACAAGTTTGCATAGAGAAGAATATCCCGCAAGAAGTGGCAGTAGAGCACCTGCTTGCCCTCATTGATGCGGATAAGAAATGAGTCCACAGCATCATCAACCTAAGAACTGATGTCCCCAGATACATTTCTCCATGTCTCGGCAGAGCGTGGAGAAAGTGTCGAAAAGGGACTCCGACCACTTCTTCATGCCAAAGATTTTCTTCTTCTCCAAGAACATTTCCTTGTCCCACTGCGTATAGTCGTACTCGGAGAAATAACGGGAGTAATCGCTCAGGTTGTCGCCAGAGAATCGAAGGCGGGTGTCGATGTCGCCAAACCAGTCCTCGCTCATCATCTGATTGGCAAAGGCAGAGAAATTGGTATCTACCCTGATGAGGTTGTGATGCTTCAACACGCTCCACACGCAGAACCACTGGTTCTTTTTCGTCACCAAGGTCACCATTTTGGCTATTGATTTTCTCAGTTCCTCCATATCCACCGGGCGGTTGTTCACCACAGAATAGAACACCTGGTTATGCAACGTCTCCTCCGCCTCCTCTGAGTGCTGAAGTTCGAAGAGTTTTTGGGTGATGAGCTGGTACTTCGCCGTGGCATCCAAGAAGGGTAGGAACTCATCTGCGGTAAAGGATATTTCCGATAATTGGGCACCCAACTGTCTTGCATCATCGGCATGATTGAGAAACGCCAACAAGAGGTTCTTAGGCACCTGCTCCTTAAGTTTTCGACGAGCCGACAAGAGTTGCCCTTCTCCAAGCGGATTGCCATCGTTGTCATATCGCAAGTTGGAGAAATAAAGTTCTATTTCTTGCTTCCCGGGCTCCTCATTCATGTATTTCAGGACAGCCAACTCCATCAATCGTCCCATCTCCTCCGCCCCCAAGCTCTGGTTGGAGACATAACAGACACGGCGAAAATGCAACAGGAGATAGCAAGTCAACGTGTAGAGGCGTAAAAGATTCCAGAGACGTTCCTCCTGCCTGACGCCCGGAAACTTCGTCATCTTCACCTTCTTCATAAACTCCCTCTCCACCTCCATGAGGTCAGCATTGAAGGCTATCATCTCCTCATGGGTCATGCCGTCCTGGCTTAACAGGTCGCTGAGCTTGGGTAGGATGACGCTCACCTCGCTGACAAACATCGGCGACTTATGACCTTCCACCTTTCTGCCAGCTCTCGCTGCCTGTACGACGGAAGAAAGAAAGGGGGTGAACTCCTTGCTCATGAGCATGTTGATGCTGTCAAGATGCCGTTCATTCTGTTCCTTGCGTTGCTGGATGATGTCGGTATGCTGTAGTGCCAGATCTTGGTCTGCCATGTAGCAGAGCCGTGAAGCCTTGGTGCAGAGCGAGCAGATGTCGAACGTCATCTCCTGCGAGCCATAGTCTTCCCACCCCTCCATCAGCACATACATCATACGATGGAAGTTGACGAGTTGTCGGTCGAAGACCTCATAACTGAAAGCAGCATTTATCTCCTTCTCTGTCATTTTGTTCATTAGTTTTACCATATTTTAGGCTTGTTACGCCCTTTCGAAACATCTGACATATTTATAGCTCTTTTACAATTGTCTGTTTATATCTCTTTCATCAATCTCATTGTCTCTTCCAAAGCATGAATGATGTGGAGGTAATGCTTTATCTCATCAAATGAAAGTGTACGTCCCTTTCTATCTTTCAGCCATTTCTGCGCAGGTTGATACCCACCAATATAAAACTCCCAAACTGATTCTGGGACATTGCCAAAGTATTGCTTATCGTTAATCCACACTTGTCCATCTTTCCATTCTTGAAAATCTACCTGTTGCGAACCTACTTCTGGGAATGTAGTCGTACACTTCCAACTTTGGGTGTTGTTCATCAGATGCAAATCTATCAGTTGCTGACCAATAGCCGTAAGCCTATTAAATTCTTTCGCTGTTTTTGGTAAAGGTATACGAGGAAAATCAACTTTCAAGAATTCCTTGTATCTTTCTCTATAGGAAGGTGAGTGAAGAACTGCATAAATATAAGCGAGGATATCCTCAGGAGTGGTCTCTTTTCCTACAGCATCATTGAACTTCTGCCATTCTTCTTTCTTCAAATTTGGATTTTTCTTTTCTTCTCCAAATTCTTTGGTGTAGAGATAGAGAGGAAAAACATTGGCATTGTCTTTGGAAGAAAGAATGGTTTTATCGGTTAAGCCAGCAGACATTAAAACCTTGAATAATCCATCAGAAGAGCTATTAACCTTGATAAGACAAAGTGCAATATTAGGCTTCTTCAAATTATTCATTACATTTGCTCTTGCTCTTGTAATTTGTTTTACATCATAATTTATCCATCTAATGTCAAACGGTCTATAGCTATACTGAAAATTATAATCAGATTTAAAAGACTGCAGAGACACCATTTCTTTGTCATGCCCAGTAGTTATTCCCATACTACCTAAAGAAAATAGAGAACTTATACTCACTCCCTTTTCATACTCGTCCATCAGTCCAAAATTCTTTGGTACAAAAAAATACATAGGAGCTACAGGTTGCAACTCTTGATATTTCACTTCTGAGAAAGGAGTGTTAGTCAAGAAATCATATTTCTCCTCACGCTTACCATAAAGGTCATAATAATAAACCTTACCCAGTTCCGATGCTTTCTTCTCACCAGTCTTGATAAATAAGTTGATACTTACACCCTGTTGAATGTCAAATACATTTTCATCTGGCGAACCATCAGGACACACTTCTTTCTTCTTATAGTTGCCATGCAGATTAATGGTGTATATTTTATCGAAAGTTGACAACAAATTCCAACGCATACCACGGAAAGTAGGATTGTCCAAGAAGCCATGAGGATTAATGAATCCTATAATTCCGCATTTATTGCGCTCCACATAGTTTTGCGCCAAACGGATAAACTTTACATAGTCATCGTTTATCCATTTAGGATTTCTTTCGTTCAACCTCATTTTTCCTCCTGGCTCTTTCTTATAATCTTCTAACAATCGCATTATCCATTCTCCCTTGTTCTGGCTTTCTCCAGAATAAGGTGGGTTACCTATCATAACCATGACAGGGCAATCACGCTTGATACGATTGGCAGCACTCGCCTCATCGCTGAGCCATTGCGCCCATAGTGTTCCTGTATCTGGATGAACTTCTTCAAGCGAATTGGTAAGGTATATTTTCAAACGTCTGCTATTTTCAGCATGATTAAAGCCAGTCTGCTGAAGTAACATATCCAGTTTCAAATGAGCGACAGCATAACTTGCCATTAAAAGTTCAAAACCATGAAGACGTGGAAGCAAGTGGTCGTTGACATATCCTTGCCACATTCCCTGCATTCCATTAAACTTATCGAAGATTTGATTTACTACTTCTGCCAAGAAAGTACCTGTACCTGTAGCAGGGTCAAGAATCTGTACACGGTGCATTTCCTGCTTGATGGTAGGTGAAGATGACTTCCCTTTGAATTTTTTTTCCCCTTTTTCATATTGTTCATTTACCACTTCATGCACAAACTTGGAATAATCGGCAAGCCCTTCGCTCAATTCAAAGTCACGCTGAAGAATCTCATCAACGGCACGTACAATAAATTGCACCACAGGTTGTGGTGTGTACCATACTCCCTTTAATTTTCGCAAAGAAGGATTATAAGCCTTAAGGAAATCTTCGTAGAAATGAATCATCGGATCACGATGAATTCCTTTTTGCGAATAATTCTTCATCACTTTCTGCACATCTGTGGCAAGGAACACGTTTATTAAATCATCAACTATCCATGCGATTCGCTCATCAAGGTCATAGCCCGCTATTTGCTGGAAGATATTACGGAGAAACGGATTGGTCTTTGGTATAAGATTAGCAGCTTCTTGACGTGAGAAGTTATCCGGAGTATTATCATGCAATCGAGCCGCAAACATTCCGTATGCAACTGTCTGGGCATAGATATCGGCAAAGCCCTGAGGCGTAAGGTCGTTAATCAGTACTTTACGAAAGGCATCAAGTTGCCCTTGTAACTGTTTGTTTTTTTCCGCAGATTTGCAGTCTTCTTCTGCAAGGCTGAAAGCATTATTAATAGTGGAAGCCAAAATTCGTGCCTTAGCTGCCATTTGTATGGCTAATCGTTTTGCGGATGTTATCTTAGAAGGTTTCGTAGAGGCAATATGATTGACAAGTGCAATAAAGTCTTCTAAATCCTCTTTGCACAAAACAATATTGTCACCTTGAACTTCTGCAAGACGCACGTTCCTTACCCACTCGCCATTCTCGTAGAGATGAAAATCAAGATAGTCTGTAAAAATGATATAATCGAGACTTTTCTTATAGCGAGTGAATTGCTCCTTGTTCTCTTTTCTTCCATCCAAGTCTCTGTCATCTATATCTTTAGCCTCAACATAAAACACAGGAGTATTCGTCTTTGAAGAAGAAATGATGAAATCTGGAGCGCCACATTCTATCCTTGCCGGTTCATTGGTAACAACAAAAGTTGGCAACATTTCACTTAGCAATTGTTGAAGCATTGGGCGATAAGAATGTTCATGAGCAATCCCTGTCCCGAACTGTTCGTTTATCTGTTTTATGTATTCTGCTATATCCATATTGTTTGTAGCCTTTGATTTATCGAATTTCTTGTTCCTTGATTCTATCTATAAATTTCATATTAGTGTTTTGAAATTACTAACTGCAAAACCACTAATTATAAACTTTTAGGTAAAATTACTAATTTGCAAATATACGACATTTTCTTGAATATCAAAGTCTCTGCTCTTACAATTTTAATATTTTATACTTTCCCACGATTCTCCCTTCATTTTTCCCACGCCTTTTCCCACGTCACTCTATATTTTTCCCAATCTATCCGAAAACGGCGTGGGAAAAGCAATAGAATGTTGGAAACAGCTTTTATTTTTCATACTTTTGCATTCGGAAATTCGAGGCAAGAGTAAATGAAACTCAGCTTGGACGACTGGGAGAGAAAAATGGCAAGCCCATGTGCCAAATACCCCTCACCCTTCACCAAAACGATGGAGATGCCGACAAACAGGGCTTTTCAGAGGGTGAAGGGTTAGCAGAAACCCATCACCCACCCTTCACCACCCCTCACCTCGACAGTATTAACCTTTTAATTATTATTTTATGCTTACCAAAATTGACACAAAGACAACGTCACCAAAAAAGATGGTGGCAGGTAACAAACCAGCAGCCTTCCTTGCAGAAAGTTTCTTGGACGACTTCTATCTCTTCCGCAGAAATGTATTGAGTGGAAAGACGGAGTACCAAAGGATTGTCAAAGATTCGAAAGAATCTACAAAAGAAGAGGAGAGCAACGCTCAAGAGACAGAAGTTGAGACTTCAAAAAGCGCAAAAGACGAGACCGCTCAGGAAGCATGGAAAATCTTGACTCCCGAGGCCATCAACTCCATCGTGCGCCGTGCCAAGAAGATGGGAATCGGTGGCAAGCAGTCGCCCCGACAAGACATCATCGAGTATCTCAAATCTGAGGACATTCCTCTCTTCGACCCTATCCGAACGTATCTCAAAAGTCTACCCAAATGGGATGGCAAGAATCACGTCGCTGCTCTCTTCGGTCGCATCCCCGGCTTGACCAGCGAGCAATTGGCCTGGTGCGCCACTTGGCTTCGCTCTTCCGTTGCCCATTGGCTCCAGATGGATATGCTCCATGGCAACGAGGCGGTGCCTGTGCTCATCGGTCAGCAAGGTTGCGGCAAGAGTACCTTCGCCGTCAGGCTCCTTCCCGAGCAACTACGCATGTACTTCCTCGACCACATCAACTTCGGCAATAAGTTTGACACAGAGATGGCTCTCACCCACAACCTCTATGTCAACATCGACGAGTTCGCCAACATGGGTCCATCCCAACAAGGCAAGCTCAAGCAAACCCTCTCCAAGGTGAAGATGAACGGCCGGCCTATCTTCGGCAACAGCCAGGACGACCGTCCCCGATACGCCTCATTCCTCGCGACCACCAACGACGAGCATCCGCTCTGCGACCCTACGGGAAGTCGCCGATACATCTGCCTCCACATCCCTACCGGAGCATATATTGACAATGATTCGGTCATAAGTTATGACCAACTCTATGCACAAGTTATGCACGAGCTTCGTCATAACTTAAGCCCATACTGGTTCACCAACGCCGAGGTGGCACGCATCCAAGAACAAAATCTGCCTTTCTTCAAGACCGAAGACTTGGAATCGATGCTCGCCTACTGCTTCAAGATGCCTACAGAGAAAGAAGAAGGCAAGTGGATGGTCTGTTCTGAAGTATTCAAGGTGCTCCACGAGCAATATCCGATGCTGGTGAACAGTCTGAGCACCAAAGTGAAAATCGGTCAGACGCTCAAATTTATGGGCTGTCAAAGCAAGCATACCAAGTATGGACAGGCTTATCACCTCATCCATGCAGAAAGCTATGCAAAGAGTCGTTCTGAAGTCGCTTAGTGGCAATAAGATTTGAGTTTCAATTCAAGCATCATAGAAGCCTTAACCGGGTCGTAATAGACGACCAAGACAGGTCATAATAGACGACCCGGACCAGTCTTAATTCATGCGATTAAAAAATATGGTGCAAAGGTACGAATAAACGAGAATGCTACAATGGTATAAACGCGGAGCCGCTTACCAAAATCAGGAAATGACAGGTGAAGGGTGGGTGATGGGGTTCTGCTAACCCTTCACCCTCTGAAACGCCCTGTTTATCGGCATTTCCAGCGTTTTGGTGAAGGGTGAAGGGTATTCGAGCGTATGCTTTGACAAACCATATTTTGATTCGAATAGCTTAGTTTGGTTGTCGATAAACTCAGTACTTTTCTACTGTTTTGCAAGGACAGCACACTGTCCGATACGCCGACAGTCAGTTATCTTTAGGATTACAGCTATCTGTCCTTGGTGAATCTATAGGCTGTTCTTCGAATGCCAGTGAGCTGTTTTCCCAAAACAGTTGCACCTAAAGGGTTTACTAAAATCCTAAAACTGAGAGATAGAATATGCTTTATGGCTAAGTATTCAACCCCAAAGGCTATTGGCTATAACTTCTAACGACCGAAGGGAATGATAACTTCTTTAACTTCCGACCTTGCAAAAGTTCAATAAAATAATACACGTATGACAAACAAAAACATTTTAGAAAAGGTAGCTTGCTCCATGGCATCCTGCCCCCATAGCGACACCTGTGTGCGCTATGCCAACTATCTGAAGTATCAAACCACACAAGACACCTTGGAGATTATCAGTCCCCAGCTCTTGCCGCCATCCCAAGAAGATAAAGACAAGAAAGACTGTCCTTTCCATCTTGTCATCAAGAAACAGCTTTGGGCGAAAGGCTTCCAACGTATGTTCGACACTATCCCATCGGGCAACACCAGGCGTTTCTGGCATCGCACCCCATTCTACAGCGAGTCGAGCTACTGCCGCGCCAAGCGGGGAGCCATCCTCATCGACCCCGAGATGCAGCAACACCTCCTCGAACTATTCAAGCAAAACGGAGCCAACATCAGCATCGGCTTCGATGAATACGTGGAGCAGGAAGCGTATGTAAAGCCATCATCAACTAACTGACATTTATCTCCACACGCCATGAGCCAACGGTCACCGGCGCGTAGCGGAATTGAAAATCGCAGGCCGAAGGGTAAAACAATGGTAAAGGGCAGAAGTTTCTAACCCTGGGTTAGGAGCTTTTGGACCTTCAGCCCGTACTTAAACCACATACGAAACTTCAGCAACAACAAACAAAATATAGTAAATAGTCCTAAAATACAACAACTTATGAAAGTTTTTGTTTCAGAACGAAAAAAGGTATGTCATAACTCCATGACACACCCTTTTATTAAATATCAGCATCCCGATTCATTAGTATTCTATCAACCAAGAATACCAATGTTTCTCTAATACTATTTCATGCCCAACAGACCGAGAATATATGACTTGATATCAGTTTGGTTCATAAACTTAATCTCTTGCTTTTCTATTCCCGTACCATAAGCGACCAAAGCGGTATGGTCTATTCCCGTAGAATAACCATGCGATCCACCCTTGCGAAGAATGACATCTACCCCTTTACGTACATTGCTTACAGTTATTCCTGGCATAGGTTCTAAGGCAAGAACCACCTTTGGATCGCAACCTAAATGACGAAGCTCTTCTTTAGACAAAATCCGAAACAATCTTCGAGTAGAATCTGGCAATTCTCTAATCACCTGTTCTACACGTTTTTGCGTTTTAACATCATTACATTTGTTCGTATAGAGAAAACTCATAGAACCCGCATTATGAAAGCAAGCCTTCCAAGGGGCACCATATTCTTCGCCCAACAGGCCACTTTTTACTAACCACACATTAGGTGCCAACTCACAATTAACATCCACAAAGCCATGATCACCAGTAACGATTACGACAGTACTATCTATCGCTTTGGTACTACGAAGATTATCAAGAATAACTCCTATCGCAGCATCGACAGACTCCACAGCTTTACGTGTTCGCTCTGAGTTAAGACCAGTTTGATGCTGGGCATAATCTGTTGTGATGAGATGCAATGTGAGCAAAGACGGATGATATTTATTCATGATATAGTTAGTCATATAGGCCTCGCGTACATCTCGATTGACAGATCCCGCAGCAAAGTTCTGACCATCCAAACGCCCTGTGGCATAAACCTCCAAAGAATCAAGCAAGCCTATTGGAGTACAATGCGCTTTCAGATATTCCATCTGATTAACCTTTGGTTCAACAGACCAATATTCGGGTATATTGTAATGTATGCCTTTTGCATGTGTAGAAACAGGCCAAAAGAGTGAGGCAACCTTACCACCATGCTTTTCTACTGCCTGCCACACTGTTTCTGCCTTGATAGAGTCAGCATACCAATAACTAACTGTTCTGGGGTGATTTCCAAGAAATGGGGCATTGTAAAAGATACGATGCTCATCCGGACGTACACCTGTAATAATGGTGGTATGTGATGGATAAGTGGCAGCTGGCGTCACACCTTTAATCCAATCCACATACAATCCATTATCTTTCATTTCTTTCAAATTGACAGTAGGCATAGTTGGGTCTTTTATCATATCACCACGCATACCGTCAATGGTAATAAGGATCACATGGCTAACTTTTTGCTGAGCAGAAACCACATTTACATTCTGGGAAAATATTCCAAGTAATAATATCTTAGTGAATGAATGGAACCACATATTGACTTGTTTTATTATTTACTATTATTTTGTTCATATTATATTTTATTACCACAGTTTTATTAACCTTGTCCATGGTAAATGCATCCATGTCCTGATTTAAAGGAATAAATGACGGAATCTGTGCTTGTGTGTATTGTTCTGCGGAATGGTTTGCTGCCTCAACCTCACACAAGGGAAATCTTATTCCCAAGTCAGAAGCACGTCTTCCCTCTGCAAAGAAGATTTCTTGGCGCATCAGATAAAGGAGTTCCAACAATTGATCAGAAGAAGTACAATCATCTACCATTTCATCAGTAACTGATGTGCCAGATATATAAGGTACACTTATTACATGTGGAGCCTGTCGGTCAAGAACCAAGTTGGAACGGAATGGATCATCAGCAGATGCTGCTACAAGATATTCCGAGCTATTAGGGAACTCCTTATAACCTCCATTATAGCGTCCTTCCAACTGATCATTGACATTACTCTGCACTGGTCTGTTTCTGACTAATGACAGCAACGTGTGCATTGTCTGTTTTGCCTGGTTTAAAGAACCATCAGCAATGCTGGCCTCAGCCTTGATAAGATACGATTCTTCTGCCTTAGCAATACAAATCGGACGTTGTTCCAAAGGATCATCCGTTTGAAAATACTTAGGATCCAGGAAATCAAGACGAGGCAATGGCTGGAAGGCAGTACCATAAGGATTTCCATATACATAACCTTGCATACTGTTATTTACACCATTTTTACCATCATAACTAACTTGCTTTATAAATGAAGATGATAAGTTTAGGGACAAATCTGCATATTTTACAGCATTGGTTTCATCACCAAGTCTATAATAAGCCCGAGCTATCAGGGTGTACAAGAAAGCCTTTTCATCACTCACGGGAGTCATGTCTAAAGCTGAATTGAAAACTTCTATCGCCTTGTTCAGATGATCCTGCCATGCCTTTGGCTCTCCTCCATTTTCCATAGGCAGTGCTACAAAATATTCACCTGCAAGCAGATAAGAGTAACCCTCTATATAAGTAAGATTGAACAGTTGGGCAGAAGTGGTATTCTTATCTGCCTTAGAAATGGTATTGATACCTTCAAGTGCCATTTCTCTAAGTGTCCCTATACCACGCTGCAAGTTGGTAACATCCTGGTCAGTATAGAGAATAGTAGGGAAATCAAAAACCTTGCTGCTCTGACTGTAATTATTGAAATAATCATCAGACAAGATTTCTGTCAACTCCACAAAACTTCCAACAACTGTTGCCATTTTGCTGTTGGTGCCATTAACCCATGATGTCATCGCATTGGACGAATTGATATAAGTATCCTCATCAACATTGGGATTTATAATATCTCCTGGCTGCAACAAATCGCAGGAGGTAATAGAGCCTGTCAATAAAATGATAACCAGCAAGCTTTTGGCATTTTTATATATACTCATAATTTTGTTTTTAGAATAATTTTAAAATTTAATATTCAAAGATCCTATAAAGGAACGGGGTGTTGAATAGGATGAATAATTAAGTCCACCAACAGCAATCGCACCTTGCGAACGAGCTCCAGAGAGAGAAGCCTCAGGATCAACAGAAGCAGACGTAAAGGCAAAAGGATTATAAACATTAAAGCCTAATTCCATGCTCTTTATTACCTTATTGAAGGTAAAGGTATAACTGATGCCGATGTTACGGATTTTCAAGAAATCTGCTTTTTCTACAAAGAAGTTTGTGAAATTGAGCCATTCTTTCGCCTGAGTTGTCCCATTGAGCGCCTGATCAGGAATGGCAGAATCCTTTAATCCCTTGGCGAAACGGAACTGCCGGTCAAAAGAATGCACATATGAACCAGTCTGCCAATCTCCACTCACAATGAATGAAAAATTACGGAAACCACCTGTTATTGAGAAGTTGCCATACTTGGTAGGTAACGTACTACCCAAATTCTGTAAAGGCAGCACATCCTTTAAAGTTCCATCAGCATTCAGTTCTGCCTTATAACCACGAATGAATCCTACAGGCTCTCCCTTGGCAACTACAGTTTGAACGGTACGTGAAGAGAAACCTCCCACAGCAAAAGGAACTGCAGTACCAATGTCGAGCACCTTGTTCTTATTGGTATTAAGCGAAGCGTTCATACGCAGTTTCCAGTCTTTGGTATTAAGTATCTGTACACCGAGAGTCAATTCGATACCCTTGTTCTCAATTTTACCCACATTGGCAAGATAGTTTGATGATTGACCAGAAGAAGGCAATGAAGGAATACTGAACAAGGCACCTTTTGTTAAAGCATAATAATAAGTAAAGCCTAAGTTTACTACATTATGGAATAAGACAGAATTAAAGCCTACCTCATAGCTATGTTTCTTCTCTGGTGCCAAATCAGGATTTCCATACTTTCCAAAATAAGCAGCCTGCTGGTCATTATATGATCCAAAACTTATGGTACGTTGATATTCAAAAGCAGGAGGATAACTACCTGCTACACCATAATTAGCCATGATGCGGAAATTATTGACAATACCCGTATTTACAATAGAACGCATAAAAGGTTCCTCACTTAAGACGTAGCTAAAACCAAACTTTGGATAATACTGCCATCCTACATTATCACCAAATGCTGTATTGTAGTCAGATCTGACACCCAAATCAATAAAGTAGCGATCCATAATACCTATGTTCTCTTGTAGGAATGCGCCATAATTATAAAGATAGCTCAACCATTCGTCTGCCGTTTGAGTTCCTGCACCAGTAATCACCTGTGCTCCATCTCTAACATTTTTTCCATTATAGACAGACTGATGGTCATAAGTACTAAAATACTGGAATCCCGCAGTTGTAATCACGCTTAACCAATCCTTATAATGAAATCTATGCTGACCATTCAAATCTATGGTCAAGCCAAAATATTTGCGGTCAAAATTACTTATACTTCCAGCATTGGCAGTACCATCTGGCTTTTGTTGTGTATAGACAAGATACTCATTTGTAACAATATTCTTGTTGCTGTTTATACGATAATCCAGACCTATGGTGCCTTTCAATGTCACCGAGGTAATTGGTTTGAACTCCAAAGATTGGGATGTTTGGAATCGCCTTACTGACTCCTTATTGTTTTGAAGTCGTTCTGCTTCACTGACAAAGTTCTTCAACTGTGAATATGTATAATCATCCATCGCATCAATATCTGCATTATAATTCACCCTGTTGCCTTGAGAATTTGTGTATTTGAAATTAGTACATGCAGCACCTTCTGTGAACCATAGGCCCGTGTAGCCACCTTGATTACCATTTCGACGTCGATTAAAATCTTCCACTACCAGACCAAATGAATTTTGATATTCCAATAATTTATTGAACTTCACATGACTACCAAATCGCAAATCGTATTTACGGTCTTTGTTTCCATTATGTATTAAAGTACTGGTATTCTCGCTCATGCTTACTCCTAAACTATAACCATAGCGATCATTTCCACCATCAAATCCAAATTTATACTTCTGCTGAAAGCCTGTTTGATGTAACAAATCCTTGGTTCTCTTGAAATGATAAAATTGAGAGGGTGTAATATCAAAGCCTAATTCTGCACCCGCATAAAAAGTAATCTTGTTGTTGGAACCTTTCTTAGTAAAAATCTGGATGACACCATTTGCAGCATCTGAACCATAAAGAGTGGTAGCAGCACCTCCTGACACATATTCTATGTGATCTATATTCTCCATCGGAATATCACCTATAGAACCCGAAACTGCACTATTACCACTAAGAGCATTATTCAATGTGGCTCCTGTATTCATGTTGTCCACTCTTACTCCATCCACATAAATAACAGGAGTAGAATTTGTATAGGCAGAGGACAATCCTCGCGACTTGATAACAGAAGTTGAACCTGGCTGACCATTAGAAAGGTTAATCTGCACATTAGGCAAAGCATTTTGCAACATTTGGTCGATTCGACCCACTTTTACTGCATCCAAATCTTTGGCATTGACTGTTGTGACATTGGACGACAAACGACGTTTGCTAACCTCGGCACCTTGTCCTGTCACAACGACCTCATTGATTTTGAAATTATCTGCATCCAATTCTACTATCTTTTCTCCATTCGAATCTGTACCCACATTATTGATAGAGCCATTGGGATCAACCTTCATCACTTTGGTAACATATCCCAAACAGGATATTTTTAAAGTTTTGACGCCGGAAGTATTGATATGAAACTTTCCAGACATGTCTGTTATTACTGCAGCATGAACATTGCCATCAGGAATAACGGTGGCTCCTATTATTGCTTCATTACTACCTTTCTCTACGATAACACCTGTTACCTCATTAACACTATTAACAGGCATATTACCTACACCTTTTTCCTTTGTAGAATAGACAACTGACCCTCCAGATAAAAGCGGCTTTTTAACTGAAGCATAAGTTAAAGGGATGCTGCCTATTGACAGACATACACAAAGTCCAATGTTACGTAAAATTTCGTTTCTTTCCATTTTTTGTTATTCTTAATACAACTGCAAAAGTACAAACAACTTATTGCATATCTTTTGCAATCTATTAAATAAGAAATTACATCAAAATGACGAAATTATGAAGGAGCAAAGAGTCATAAAACTAATCTCCTCCCGCGCGTACATTATATATTATAGTTCACTAATATCCACAAAAATCCGTTAACATTTGCTTAAACACCTTGTAAATAAAGAGGTTTTCATACAAAAAGGCACTCGGAGGTTTTGAAATTGCTATCTTTGCAGAAGCTTACAATTCGTAAGCATCTACAAATTCAAGGCAGTTAGGAATCAAGGTCGATATGTATTCACGCAACTTGTGGATTTTCTTCCAAGGAAGAACTTTGAGTGGTTGGTAAAAAAGTATGAAGGCAACAAATATGTGAAGAGTTTCACTTGTTGGAACCATTTGATGGTTCTTCTATTTGGTCAGTTGTCCTATCGTGAGGGATTACGAGACCTTATTGTGACCATCACTCCGTTCAAGTCTGCGTTCCACCATCTTGGTTTTGGAAAGAATGGCACATATTTCTTAAATTTCTTATTCGTTATGCAAACGAAGATCATTCCCAAGCAAGTAACTTTAGTTAAAGTTCAATAATAAATATCGCTTTAATTATCAGACATTTGGAAATATCTTTGAAAAAGATTATCTTTGTGCAAGATATTTCTAATGCAAAGCTTATGGAATTTAAGAAACTCATAGATAGAGGGGCAGAATTAGAGCGAATGAATGAAGCCCTTCATAGAGAAGATACTCAGTTTGTCGTCATTTATGGTAGGCGTAGAATCGGTAAGTCAGAGCTTATAAAACGCATCGTCAAAGCACGGCATAAGGCGATTTACTTTTTGAGCGACACATCGTCAGAGACAGTTCAACGTGTAGCTTTTTCCAAAGTTGCAGCTTCTGTAATAGATGGTTTTGACAAGGTGATTTACCCAGATTGGGAAACTTTGTTTAGAAGTTTCAACAATCAGCTCTCTGAGCGTATGTTGGTCTGCTTGGATGAGTTCCCTTATTTGGTGAAAAGTTGTGATGTACTTCCCTCCATCATTCAGAAACTCCTGAATGAGAAAATATTGAAATTTGATTTGATATTGTGTGGTTCTTCGCAGCAGTTGATGCATGGATATGTACTCAACCGACAGTCACCCCTCTATGGTCTTGCCAATGAAATTATCAAGATGCAGCCTATTCCTGCCCGATATATCAGTATGGCTATGGAATGTGATGCTGTGCAAGCCGTGGAGGAATATGCTATTTGGGGAGGAGTGCCTCGTTATTGGGAATTGCGTAGGGATTATCCTGATAAGGAAACGGCAATTCGTAAGGTATTGCTTGATCCGCAGGAACCTTTGATAGAAGAACCTCAACGCCTACTTCGTGATGATATGAGGGATACGGTGCAGGCATCTACTTTGTTGACAATTATAGGCAATGGTGCCAACAAATTGTCTGAAATTGCAACTAGGGCAGGTAAAGACAGTAGCACGATTTCTGAACCTTTAAGAAGTTGCGAGATCTCGGCTATGTTAGTCGAGAAGTTCCTTTTGGTGAGAGTCCTAAGAAAAGTAAGAAGGGGATTTACCATATCAATGATTCTCTTTTACGTTTTCACTATCAGTTTATTGTGCCTTATCGTTCTATTTTGGAATTGGGAAGAATGGATATGGTGATGCAAGTGGTTCAAGCTCAACTTCCACAATTTATAGGTCAATGCTGGGAATTACTTTGTCGTGAATATGTTAGTGGAAATATTATAGATGGCTTAGCCTACAATGTCGCGTCTCGTTGGTGGGGTAAGATATTTCCGCCAGAATATAAGGATGGTAAGATGGTTGAGTTGGATGTTGTGGCAGAGTCTATTGATAAGAAGCATATCTTGGTAGGTGAATGTAAATGGACGCACGATGAAGATGCCGACAGGCTCATGGATGTTTTGGAGCAGAAAGCTAAGTACTTGCCTTTTATTAAGAAAGGGCAGGAAGTTCATCTTGTACTATTTTTAAAGGAGTCTCCAACTCATTGTGCTAAGGGTATGCGAGTATTCCTGCCAAGTGATGTAATGAAGGCTTAGTTGGTATAGGAGCAGCCGATAGCGTGCGAAAAACGGCCGAGGCGAGATGCACTGGATAATATATCAAGATGCACTTTAGTCCGAGCAAGTCACGAACTATGCGAATGAACAGAACGGCTCTGTCCTCACAGTTTATTTTCTCAATTATCTGCCCAAAAATGAATTTATCTGCCTCATTTTGATATCAAATGAGGCAGATAAATCGAAAATGAGGTCGATAAATTATGACAGGATCTTTTATTTGACAATATATCCTGTACCTCTTCCTTTCCCTACTTTTTGGATTTCTCCAGCATCCAGCATTTCTTTTAATGTTCGTTCGATGGTGCTGATACTGATGTCTGGGCAAAGGGCGGAAATGTCGGTCTTGGTAATCTTACCTATTCTCTTTTGGAAGATAGACTTAATGCGATCTGCTTTTGAAAGAGTTTTACCATGTAGATGCTCTACTCTGTCTTGAAACTCTTGGTAAGCTTTCAAGATGACACCAAGGTAGTAACTTGTAAAGGATTGGTAGTCATTCTTGCTTTCATGCCATCCTATGGAACTCGCTTTTAGGGCTTCATAATAGGTTTCCTTCGACTTCTCAATGAACATTTCTATACTGATGTATTTGCCGACAATGTACCCACAACGATAGAGCAAGAGAAGTGTGAGCAAGCGACTCATACGACCATTGCCGTCATTGAAAGGGTGGATGGAAAGAAAGTCGAGCACGAACATGGGTATGAGCAACAGGGCATCATACTCACTTTTGTCCAAGGCTTCGTTGAATGCCTGGCAGAGATCTTCTATCGCTTCTGGCGTTTGGAATGCAGGAACAGGCTTAAATCTGATATGCTCTTTCCCCTCTCGGTCTGTTTCTGCGATGATATTATCTGTGTTCTTGAAACGTCCACCAACTTCTTTTCCACCAAAGGAGTAAAGGTCACGATGTAGTTGCAATAGGTTGTTGGGGCGAATGGAAATGTACTCATAGTTCTCATGGATGGTAGTGAGTACTTCTCGATAGCCAGCAATTTCTTCCTCTGAGCGATTTCGTGGTTCAGTTTTCTCTACGACAAGGGCATGAAGGCGTTCATCGGAGGTATAGATGCCCTCAATACTATTGGATGCTTTGGTACTTTGTATCTTTGCAATCTCTAACAGGGCTGAAAGAGTATCTACTTGGGCCGAAATATAGAGGTCTTGTTTGCCCTTGTATTCGTGAAGTGCTGCAATTTGGCTGACGATGGAAGGTGTCAGCAACTTCTTGGGGGTATCTTTGTAATCGAATTGATGCATGCCTATTGTATTTATTGGGTTTATATTATCGGTTGCAAAATTACGATTATTTTCTCAATTATCTGCCCAAAAATGAATTTATCTGCCTCATTTTGGTATCGAATGAGGCAGATAAATCGAAAATGAGGCAGAAAAACCCTACTTTGTCATAAAATCCTAATGTTTTTGATTACTTCATCACATTTTTCCTGCTTTTGAAGGGACAATACCCAATGCACCTATCACTTCCTCATAGATTTCTCGGCATTTGCTTTCCGCCATCTCCTTGGCAATCTCATCGGATCAGTTTCAAAGATAGTATTTTCTGATAAAAAGTAATACTATCTTTAAGAAACTTTTAGAAAAAATCAAGTTTCGCACATCAGTTACATTTTCAGCCACAACCCCATCAATTGATCATCTATATAATAAGTAGCTTGCGAGGTAGAAACCAAGTGATATTCCAACAGTTTCTTGATGGCGCTCTGTACACTACTTGCTGAACGAAGATTATGTTTTTTAATAAAAGCAGCAGAAGTAATTTTCTTAGCCATGCCAGCTTTGGCAATAGCATACAAAAGTTCTTTTTGAGGCAAGGTTAACCGTGAAAGGATTTCACTGAACTTACGTTCATTGTCCAATATCAATGAACGGATAATAGCATCTATCATCTCACTATCCGCAACACCCTTTGGGTCTGTTTGATTGAAAGCCTCATGCATTACTTTCTGTATATAATATGTATTGCCACCAAAAGTATGATAAGCTAATGCAATTGCTTCCGCTTGAATATCTTTATCAAAATGATGGAACAAGCCAATGGCAAACTCGATGTATTTGTCTATAGGAATGACGTCAAGATTCATGATGTCTGCACTATTATAGAATGGTCGTGCTTTCTCAGAAAACATCTCAGTGATGAAATGCCGCTCACTTCCCGAAAATATAAAGTTGGCATTGCTGCATCTTTGGATATAAGTACGGAGAACTGCTTCCATATTTTTCTCTGGATAATAGCCAATCTGCTGAAACTCATCTATCGCAACAATACATTTTTTGTCTGCTTGCTCCAAACAAGCAAATATCTCCTCCAAGGTATAGAGGGGATTGGAAATATCGCCAAGGGAGAGGTTGAAAGTAGGTGTATTGGAGATTGGGTCGTATCCAAAACAGCCATTGATGGATTTCAAAGTATTGACCACCATCTTTAGCAGCTTAGTGCTACGACGAGCAGCTTGCTCAAACACAGCCTTGCCTAACTCAAAGGCAAACTCATTGATACTGGATGTGCGAAGAATATCTATGGAAATAGAAATAAAATTATCCTTTATAATAGGCGAATCCAAGCAAAAGTCAATAAGTTTACTTTTGCCCACACGTCTTGCCGCCATTATGACAATATTCTCACCATTGGTGATTTTTGTGATGATTCTTTTGGCTTCTTGCTTTCTGTCGCAGAAGTACTCTGGCTTGATGTATCCAGTTATGATAAAAGGATTCTCCATATTCTTCAATGTTTTGATTTCCGCATGCAAATATAATTATTTGTTTTAAATTATGCAAACTGCATAATCTAAATTACATAATCTTAACAAGTAGAAAGAGAATTGCCTATGACTTCTTGTCCATGGAGTATAGCTTTCACCTGCTATACGGAAAAGGCAGAGAGACAGGATTAGCTGAACGGCAGGAATGCCTGCTTGCTTCTCCAAGGACATTCTACAGAACAGGTGACCAAGCCCAAGCCAGGTAAAAAGTGACATTAAATTCGTTCTCAATGAACTTTTAACACTTAATATGTGGACAACTCAGAAAAATTGCTTAATTTTGCATCTATAACAGTTACTCTTTAAATTGTTGTTTAGCGATTACAAAGATCGCAACTTTTTATTGAGAAACTGTTGTTTTTTACCCTATATTTTTTGGGGGAACTTTTATTCATGATTTTAAACTTAAAAAAATATGAAAAAAAATATTTTGGTATTTCTCTGTTTATGCAGCACGTTTACATATGCCCAAAAGCCTGTTCTGAAAGCTGGCTCTCTAATTTCCATTGAGAACAAAAAGGAAATCCGTGCCAAGAATGTAAATGTAGGAGATTTGGTGGCTTTTGATGTATCTGAAGATATAAAAGTCGGTGATAGCATTGTAATATCAAAAGGGGCAAAGGCATACGCAAAAGTACTCGTTGCAAAGAAATCTGGTATTGCAGGAACAAAGGGTAAATTAAAAGTTGAATGGTTGTATTGTGTTGCGAACAATAATACAAAAGTTCCACTTGAAGGAGAAATTGATTTTAGCAGAAAAAATCATACGTCAGGTGCTGTCGTTGCTGGTACCATTGTTGCAGCTCCGCTAATATTCTTAACGGGACAACATGCTGCCATTCCCGCAGGATATACAAACGTAACAACAGTGAAAATAGATACCGAATTATAAAAGAACTGAGTTCACTTGAAAAAATCGCAAATCATATTTTTTATAAACTTTATGGAGATATGCTAAAACCTGTAGCAAGCCATTGCTTGTCGTACTCAAAAGTACACACCTTTTCATCGACACTCAATGCCAAAGTGCCGACCGTCTCTTGATGATACTTAACAATCAAAAATTCTATTCTTTTCATAGCCGATGTGCTTTTTTCTTGTTAGCATTCCGCTTGATCTGTTGCAGTTCCTCCATCGTCGAATACTTAGGTTGCGAGAAGACATGCCTTATCTCTGACGTATATTCCAAAGCCATGGCGATACCTATCAAGTTTTTGAGCGAAATCAAACCCTTCTGTTCAAAACGCGTGATATTGCTGACAGCCACACCCGACTTATCCGCCACTTGTTCACGTGTCATATTTTTCTCTATCCTTCGTTTTCTAAAGTCATTCGCCATCTCCTTGGCAATCTCATCGGGATTGTCATGGAGATAGTTATCCAATATTGCTAATATATTATTTGTTTCTTGCATAAACCGATAGATAATAATAAGATATTATCAGTTTCAAAGATAATATTTTCCAATGAAAAGTGATACTATCTTTAAGAAACTTTTAGAAAAATCCTTCAAAATATAACTACTCAGTCGTCTTTATGCTTGATAAATAGCCCTTTAGTAAAATCCAGGGACTCTTCGTAACTGTAACTATAAAATTATTAATAAATATTAAAAATTCCATATCTATACTACAACTATTATAAATATTTTATATTTTTGCAATATCTTCACATTAAATATGCAATAAGGTCAAACTTTACGCATAAAGAAACAGCTACACAATGTGTGGAAAATGCTAAATTGTGGAGATATCATTTATAGAAAAGCGTTTACTAACGCTTGTTCAAGACACCTTGAAACTTCGCAACTTCCAAGTCATAGTCTCGAACTAAGCAACGTAGATGCTCATGGGTATGAATATATAGTATTCAGCCTGTAATGTTGTATAGGTATGCTCCTAAAAGAGTGTGCTTTATACTTGTGCATTATGGCATAAAATACATTTTCATACAACGTGGGGTCTTCGTTGTTCGTTCTACTATGACGGGCAATGCGAAGGCCTCAAGGTGTGGGATGAGCAACAAGTAAGTCTCCCACGTTTTTTTGTATCTGATAAATATCAATTCTTTTTTTATGCTATTTAGGGAGATAATAGCCTAATTTTATATAAAGTTATGAATATAATATTAGGACCAAAAGGACTTATTAGACCCAAAGAAAACATTACAAAAGATTTTTTTGAATCAGAAGGAACTTTAGACGTATCAGTTAATTGTAATAATCCTGTAGATGCTTTGTCTTCAGATGATATAGCCAAGAGACTGATACATAGTTTCGAAGATTGGTATAACATATCAACACAAATAGAGTGTATACCAGATTTACCAGAAGATCATGCTTTTGACGGTGGTAATGAGGAAACAAAATATGTATCACATATCTTTCGCCTAAAGCAAATATAATAATTACACTTAATTAAAAACAAACGAAATAAAATTTGTAATATATGAAAAAAATAGTTTTACTATTATCGGCAATACTTCTAATGGCTTCTAACACATTAGAAAGTTATGCACAAAAAACTTCAATAACGATAGACAACCAAAATCCAGGATGGCTATCAAGTAAAATCGTGTACAAAGATCAAGTGACATTAAAGAATCTGACTGTTACTGGCTATCTCAATGGCACCGATATTGCATTTAGTTTTGAATAGAAATTTAAAACACCTTGATCTATCAGATGCCAATATTGTTGCAGGTGGTACTGCATATAATAGTAAAGATAACTATACAAAGGACAATGTAATAGGTTACAACATGTTCAATTTTGACAATTTAGAATATTTGTCATTGCCATTAAGTGCAACAAACCTCTATAGTGGCTCAGCGATTCATGCGGATACTATTTTCATTGGTGGAAACACTAATCTAAAAAATGTATCCAATATTAAAAAAGTTAAATATCTATATATGCGTGAAGGAATAGAAACAATAGATAATTTAGAAAACATACAATTCCTTCATATACCGTCAACTGTTAAAAAATTAGGAAACTCTGTGGTCAGTAATTATTATGCATTTGATGGTAAGGAAGAAGGAGCAGAAAAAGAAATGACAGTAGAGTTTTCTGATAGCATTACAGAAATGGATAAGTATGCGTTTTTATATACTAAACTTATAAACGATACGATAAAGCTACCAGAAAAATTTAAAACATGGTATGTTGAAGCTTTTAATGTAAAAAATAATGCTGTCATTATAATTCCAAAAGGTCTCACGTATATAGATTTATATGTAAGAAGCCGGTCAGGCTCATCTGCTATATATAGTAACCATATCAGTTACAAACCTCTGGAATTTTATGTAAAGAGTCAAACTCCTATAGAAATTCACTATCCGTATAAAGAAAGTAAAATTTTGAAAAATGCAACAGTACACATACCTATAGGAAGTATCGAAAAATATAAAAATATAAACTATTTTGGTTATCCAGAAAATTCTTGGGCTTATGCTAATCTTATAGAAGATAAAATTGCTGTAACAGGTATTGAATTAGATAAAAAATGTATTATTTTTAGCAAGGTTGGTGAAACAGAAACACTTTCTGCAACCATATTACCAAAAGATGCAACTAATAAAAACTTTACTTGGCACACAAGTAATCCAAATATTGCTCTTGTTAACAATGGAAAAGTAGTGTGTATAGGTTTAGGCAGTGCTGTTATTTATGCATTAACAGAAGATGGCAACTTTATGGCAACATGTACTATAAATACAACAACAAGTATTAACGAAATCAGTACAAATGAAAAAAATAAAAATAACATTTATTACGACCTTGAAGGCAGAAAGATTCTGACTCCCCAAAAAGGGCATCTGTATATCACAAACAAAAGACAAAAAATAGTTTTCTAAAATTCATCTGACTATATTCAGACTCCAATTCTCCCAAGACAATACTTATAAGTTTCATTGTCTTGGGAGTTTTTGGCTCAGGAGAGATTGTCAGTGGTTTAACAGTCTCTCTGGAGCATAAGACTTTGGAGTACTTATAGTACAGATAGAGTAAAATAGCCAAAATACCACTATTGGTACAATCGGACTAATATAATAAAGCCAAGTGACCTTTAATTTCTCTGAAAATCGAAACATGATTCTCAACAAAGGGTATAAGTAAATTGGATATAGCCATATCGTGATAAGCATGCCATAACGGGAAACTTTGTCTATATCAGAACGGATAGGGGCATCAAAGAAGAATATGGAAACAAAGAATCCCAATGGTATAGTATCAGAGAATTAAGCATCTTGGCTCGTTATTCTCGATTATCTTTCAATCCCTTTTCCAATTCCTCTATAGTCGGCATGGAAGATTTGAAATCTTTCGGGAAGAGCTTTGACAGTTGATATTCTGATATACCCATTGGTTCTTTGTATGAATCCAAGGCGTATTTTGCCACCACATTGTCTTTGTCCTTGCAGATGAGCAAACCGATGGTAGGGTTGTCGATGTCGGTCTTGAACTGATGGTTGATGGCTGACACATAGAAACTTAGTTGCCCCAAGAATGATGGATGGAACGACTGGGCTTTTAGCTCAATGACCACATAGGCATGGAGGTGGGCATTGTAAAACAGCAAGTCTGGGAAGAACTCCTGCTGACCTACCTCCAAACGAAACTGTCTGCCCATATAAGAGAATCCCTTTCCTAGTTCCAAAAGAAAACGTGTTACATTGTTCACCAATTCTTCCTCAATGTCATGCTCGTCATATTTCTCCCTTAAGTTAAGGAAGTCCAACTGATAAGGGTCTTTGGTTATCTGTTGCGCCAAGTCGCTTTGTACAGCAGGAAGCGTAGCCTGGAAGTTGGTGATAGCCTTGCCGTCACGCTCATAAAGGTCTGTGTCAAGCCAGTTGAGCAGAACGTCACGCCCCCAATTGTTCTCCCAAGTCTTTCTTACAAAGAACAAAGCCTTATCCATATTGCCCTTGCACTTATCTATGATACGACGATGGTGGTCCCAAGGAATAAGAAAAAGCAATTTGAAATCGTCCGCAGTTTGCGGACGATTTTCATTTTGTGCTACAACTCGCTGAATATCTGCAATATACAAGTCCTCTATAAAATTGTCCGCAAGCTGCGGACAATTTGCCTGTAATGGTGCATAGAGCTTATAAAAGTAGCTCATGTACTTCAAGTTAGTTGGTGAGAATCCCTTCACCCCTGGCATTTCGTTCTTCAAATCCTGACTGAGATTTTTGTAAAATCCAGAGCCATAAGTATTAGTATATTGCTTAGCTTCAATGTCTCGTCCCAACTTCCAATAGAAGTCCAACAAGTAGCCATTGGTGGCACATGACGCTTTGAGGCGATGGCTGTAGAATCGTTCCTTGAGTTCCACAAGCCAGTCCTTGTAGTCGCAATCATCATGAAGGACTACTGCTAAGTCTATATTTTTCTTTGCCATAATTCTAAAACCATTTAATGCTACAAATATAAAATTTTATCGTGATAATCGGTTAAAAATAAATGATTTTTTGAGATTAGTGGCATCTATTTAGACAAATTAAAATTTGTGGATAAACAATCTCTCTGGAGCCTAAGACTTTGGGTTATCTTTAGGTTAAGTAATGTGGAAAACTTGGAACTTATCAACAAAATAACTATCTTTGCACATGAGAACGGAACCCAGCGAAAATTGTGTAAGAGAATATAATCTTTAAAACACAAGAAGAGTTATGGCTGACATAAAATTACTCTTGGTAGAAGACGACGAAAACCTCGCCTATATGGAGAAAAGCTGCTTCGAAGATATCATCGAAGGATATGAGGTGAAGACTGCCGTCAATGGCAGGCAAGGACTGGAGGAATGGAAAACCTTTCAGCCCGATGTCATCGTATCGGATATAGACATGCCTATCATGGACGGTCTGGAGATGGTGAGGAAAATACGTGAGGTAGATGGCGATACCATCATCCTCTTTACCACTGGCCTTACATCGCCCAAAGACCTGAAGGCAGGCTATGCTGCCGGAGCCAACAACTATGTGAAGAAGCCTTTCATACCCGAAGAGCTGGATGCACACATACAGAGCCTGATGCGACTGAAGGAAGGCAAACGCAGCAAGAACAACAGCCAGCTCGTAAAACTGGGCAAATATATCCTTGATGCCAACCATGCCACGCTGAAAAACCAGGAGGACCACAGCGAGAAGATGCTTACGGCACGTGAGGCAAAGATTCTGGAACTCTTGGCAGTGAACAAGAACGAAGTGGTACGCCGTGACGCTGTACTGAGTCGTTTCTGGGACGTGGAAGACAAAGACTACTTTGCATCGAGAAGCCTTGATGTTTTCATCAAGAAAATTCGTACTGCCATCGAAGACGAGCCAAGTGTAGAGTTAAGGACCATCCGGGGCGTAGGCTTCAAACTCATTGTAGAATAACTGCAAGCCCATTGTCGAAGCATCGGCATGAAGACCTTTGCATAAAAACATTATACAGAGAAAGAAAACAACAATAAAAATAAAGCATTATGTTTAAGTCGATACTTTACTATATATTAATGATAGCGGAATTCTGTAGCACCATGTTTGTTGGTGGTATAGTGATAGGCATCTACCTTGCTGTCTCAGGAAAACTGGAAGAGGTAAATGCCAACGACCAGGCTTCCTTCCTCAAGGCAGGAACTCCCATTATTTATGTTTTCTGCATTCTTGCTATACTTATATTATGGTTCACCTTCAGCAAGGCAAAGTTTTCCAAGTTTACGCTGGGCAGAGTGAATCCAGCCTACAAGTGGAAGGCTATGTTCTATTATACCCTTCCCCTGTTTGGAATTACCTTGATGTTTATCGCCCTCTTCAATTTGTTGGACATCAAAATATACAACAAGGAAATCATGCCTCTTGACTATATAGGAATGCTTCCGATGATTCTTATCAGCTCTTTTATCTCAGCCTATATTATCTTCGGCGCGATATACGAAGAACTGATCAAATGCGGAAAGAAGACATGGGTTTCTTACCTTACCGTTCTTGTATTCAGCATCATACCATTCATTGCCACAACCCCGGGCCAGTCATTGACATGGATTATCATGATGATGATATGGAGCATCGTGCAGACATCGCTCCTCTTTTATATCTACAAAACCACAAGGAGCACCATCGTGACATTTGTGGCCTGTATCATCTGTAATCTGATTCCTACCGATATTTCCAGTATTCCTCTGTGTACTGCCATGGGATGCTTTGGATCCACATTGACAGCAAGCAGCATCAGCAATTATTTAGTAGCAAAGAAGGAAGGCAGAGAAACCGAATACCTCTTGGATGAATAAAAAAGAAGAAAGGAGAAGATGATATGAATGCCAACCGCACCAAGATACTCAGCACCGCTGCCCTGATAGCCATTCTCTTCATCCAAATATTCTGGATGTGGAACACCTATAACATCAACGCGCGACAATTAGGAAAGGAATGTAATGAGATATTGGAGAAAGCCATCGCCTTAGAGTTGGATAAAACAAATAGGTGCGATTCTTTTTTTGAGTCGGGAGATACCATTGCTTCCAGTAATATTTATAATCCTACACTATCCCTTTATGATGCCATCTACAAAAAATCGCATCAAGATGCCAACACCGATATCTTGACAAATATTGCAGACTCTATCTTCAAAGCAGAGAAGTTGCCTTTCCGCGCTGCCATCAACAAGGTGAACATGAAAACAGGAAAGGTGATGGAAGGCAAAAATATCAACAGCAATATCTTCCCCTTCCTGGAGAAAGTGAAAACCAACATTCAGCCAGTAAGACTGGACAACAGCGTAGGCTTCCAGATGACCATCACCAACGGAAGTATCTACATCTTCAGTCATAACTGGGTGCTGCTCCTCATCTCTATCCTTATTTCCATCGTCATCATCCTGAGTATTATCGACCAGATAAACTATATCAACGAGCAGGAACGTGTTCGCCTCCTGCGCGAGGATTTCTCGTATGCCATGGTTCACGACATGAAGTCGCCCCTCACCTCTATCATCATGGGTACGAAATACCTGCACAGCGGTGTGCTGGAGAAGAAGCCAGAAATAAAAGAGAAATATTTCACCATCGTAGAAGACGAGGCACAGCATCTACTGGCACTCATCAACCGACTGCTCACCATCTCGAAATTGGAACATGGCAAGTTGAATATTCAAAAGACTGTAGTAAAACTGGAGCCCATGATAGAGGATGTAACCGAGAAATACAAAGCCAAGTCGGCCAAGCCCATTCATATAGCCACCCAGCTGAAGGTAACGACTGTGGCTGCAGACGAGGAATATCTGAAGGAAGCTATCAGCAACCTGATAGACAACGCCACCAAATACTCGAAAGAAAAGATCAACATCCGCATTTCTACCCTCGAGGACAACCACTATATATATATTAAGGTGTACGACGAGGGAATAGGCATATCGAAGAGCGAACAGAAATCGGTATTCAATCGCTTTGAGCGTGCTGCCGAACACGAGAAAAATGGCAACAAGACCCGAAAAGGATTTGGCATAGGCCTGAACTATGTGTTCCAGGTCATCCATGCCCATGGCGGAAAGATAAGTCTGAAGAGCGAGAAAGACAAGTGGACGGAGTTTACCATCGCCCTGCCTAAAGTTTCAGACAAGCAATAAGATGGAGAAAAAACAAGTTACAGGGACACAACTCATCAACAGAGAGGCACGCCAGACATGATCAGAAAAACGTTAACTTAAAGATAACCATCTGATAACACAACATTTACAGCAATAGCCGTATCTTTGCATCGTAAACAATAAAGAAAAGAAACGATACAACTATGGCTAAATCATTCGTCATCATACTCTTTACGATACTCTTTGGCTTGAACCATGTATCGGAAAAGCAGTACAACCATACAAACGATAGAAATCAAATAATAGAAATCTCTCTTAAAAGGTCAAGCTCAAGCTGTGAAGCTGTTGAGCTTGACCTGTCTTGTTTGTCACTTTACTCTGGAAGTGATGGGATTTCTTGTTCCTTTCATACCAACGAGGAAAGCCTTGGCGCTGCCAAACTTCAAGAACATGTCAAGACGTACTGGCACGTGGTTCTCGTCATCGGTCACATAGAAATCGACTATTCTCTTGTACTTGCCGTCTTCTAACTCCATGTAAGCCAAGCGCAGACAGCGATACTTCAAACCATTGTCGGCCTTGATGGTTTCCTTGCCCAAAAACTTGATCTGGGCAGGTGTACGGCCGTTTCCATCCACAATAGGAAACTTCACCACATACCCCTTCTTCCAGTTGGCAGGGTCGAAGCTGCGGGCACGCAGGAAGATGTTCATCATATCGAAAACGCAGTCTTCGTAAGCTGCATTTTTCCAGTGATGAGTACCATCATGGCGCTGACGATGCATACGAACATGACATTTTCCGTTGGCATAGCTGTAAAAATCCTCATCTACCGTATAGCGCTTGCCTTCACGGGCTCCCTTACGGAAATAGAGCGGAGCAAGGTCGGTGCTGCTATAACAAAGCAAGGTGTCGCGAAGTACAAAGAAATCGTCAACTCGCTTGTTGCCACGTGTCACCAACGAACCACGATAGGCGGGTTTGCCCTTATAGGTGGTCTGGATGGTTGACATACTGGCTGTACCAGCCTTAACCCATACAAACTTCCAGTTGTAGTAGAGGTTGTAGGCCAGGTACTCACCCGACTTGAATGCCGTGTTACGGAATGTACACTGGGCAGACACCGTAGTGCTGACCATAAACAGCAAGATAGCTGTCAGTACTGATTTTTTAAGAAATTTCATCATATCTCTTACATTTTAGGAACATACTGAATGCCTAATTTCTTAGCACGATCAGCGTTCTGATTTTTCACTTTTTTCTCCTTGTCTGGCTTCTGCTTGGTAATGACACCAGGCTTCTGTCGGTCGAGAGGCCGTTCCGTAGGGTTCCAACTCTCGGTAATGTCCCATTTGGCCTTGCACTCTATGACCTCAGGATAGTAATACACCTCTTCTGCCTGCTGGTCTTTATCGTAATCACCAGTATCCCATTTGCCATTATTGTTGCGGTCAACTATCAGGCGCAGATAATATTTCTCGGGCTTGAGATAATAGAACTCCGCCACTCCGTTGACAGCCTTGGTTTCCTTCACCACCTGGTCTTGCCCGTTGAGCAGTTGTACCAGCAGGTGCTCGTTTTCAAGACTTGTTATGTTGACCAGCAAGGTGCTGTATTCGTCGAGTGAAGAAACCTTGAAGCCTTGCTTTACAGGCTTGGAAGCCAGCCCGTAGATATCGACAAATGCAGCCGAATCTATCTCAAGACTGTATTCGATGTCGGGTCGCCACTCGCCCCGCAGCTTATAGTTTCGGTTGCCCATATCCTCAAACTCGAAAGGAGCTCTGTACCACAATGTGTCGTGCTTGGCATAAAGATGAATGCCTGCCGTATCGGCATGGGCAAGAGGTGTAGGGAAAGAGAAACTGATGTTCTTGTCGGGATCCAACTGCGAAGCCACTCCTATCTTTACCTCCAAAGGCTTGGGAGCCATGACCGAGTCATAGGGTTCGCCTTTCTTCTTGCGCTTCTCCTGCTTCTTGGTCCATTCTTCCAACTCTTTGTTGAGTCGTTTCTGTCGTTTGGCATACGATTCCTTGGCGAGTACATCGAGGGTATCGGTACGTGAGACAAGCACACCTGTACTGTCGGTCATACGATAACTCAGTTCTATTTGCAGCGTATCCTGATTGACCAAGGCAGTATCGCGAAGCCAATAGGTAAGTGTGTCCTGCTGTAAAGAAGACTCGATAAGGAAGGCGTTTTCTGCATCAAAGTTCAATCCTCTGACCACAGGCATGATGGAATCGCCATAGCTGAAGAAGAGTGAGAAATTGTTGGCATCCTTGCGCTCAGCCTTGAGGAAGTAGCGGTCGGTAAGTGACTCTGTGAAAGCTCTCAACACAATGTCATCGGGCAGGAAATGAGTATACGCCACCCGGTCGATAGACTTGATATGCAGAGAGTCGACCCACGTTGTATCCTGACGGGTATCAGGCTTGAAAGATGGCACGATGATGTCGTGAGAGAAGGCTATCTTTTCGCTCTTCTGACTGAACATATAGTTGCCATCCATATCCTGAAGGGCATAGATGCGATAAGAGCCTGGTGCCACACCCTTGATAACGAAGCGGCCACGGCTGTCGGTACGGCTCACACGAAGCATGGGCTTGGTACGGAAAGCCGAATCGGCGGTGTCGCTGTACAGACCTACGAGAATGCCCTTGATGGGCTCCAAGTTTTCTGATTCGAGCACATAGCCCGACACCTCCATCGTATCTATCTTCTCTCCTGTGGAGAAACTGTAGGTATAGTTTCCCATAGGATTGTTCTCATTATTGTCGCTGATGGCATCAGAGAAGTCTATCGTGTACGTGGTATTGGGTTTCAGCGAGTCGACCAGCGATACCTGAATCTTCTTGCCTGCCGTCTTGATTTCGGGCACTTCTATCTGAGGAGGCGACACGACGACTTTCTCGGTAGGATTGTCAATCTTGACATATTCATCGAAGTAAATGTTTATTTTCTTTGATGTCACATTCACTCCTTTGTCCTCAGGACTGGCACCTATCACCTTGGGCGGTGTCTCATCGAACCATCCTCCATCAGGCTGTCCCATCTTGGCACACGAAGCCAAAAGCAAAATGGCAAGGACATAGAAGGGCAAATACATAGCACTTGCCTTCTTATGCGTCTTGATCCATTTGTCTATCTTGTTTATCATCATTATTCTCGTGTATCTACCTTTTTGCGCATATTATAGTTTGTTGAGTTCGAGCATCTCGTCGATATTCTTTCGGCTGTTGCTCAGTCGGGGCACCTTGTGCTGTCCGCCCAACTTACCCTTGCTCTTGAGCCAGTCGTTGAAGAGGTTAGGACGAGCCTTCACTATCTCCAAATGCTGAAGTGTGACGTCGTGGAAACGCTTGGCCTCATAGTCGCTGTTGATTTCCTGCAGATGCTTGTCGAGCAAGGATGCAAACTCGTCAAGGCTTGCCGGCTCCTTGGAGAACTCGATGAGCCACTGGTGGCGGCACTTGGCATTACTGTCCATAAAGACAGGAGCTGCTGTATATTCTGCCACCTGCGCTCCTGTTTTCTCGCAGGCATACTTCAATCCCTTTTCGGCATTGTCCATGATGAGTTCCTCACCAAAGGCATTGATAAAGTATTTGGTACGTCCGGTAATGACGAACTTGTATGGATTCTTGCTGGTAAACATGACTGTATCGCCGATGAGATAACGCCACAAACCACAAGAGGTAGTGATAACCATGGCGTAATTCTTTCCCACCTCGATGCCCTGAAGAGGAACCACCGTAGGATGATCGGTACCAAACTCGTCCATAGGTATAAACTCATAGAACACGTCATAATCGATCATGAGCGACATGGCCGGGTCGGATGGATCGTCCTGCAAGCCGAAGAATCCCTCGCTGGCATTATAGGTCTCCATATAGTTCATGCCTGGCGAAGTGATGAGTTGCTCATATTGTTTGCGATAAGGAGTAAAGGCTATACCGCCATGGAAGAATACTTCCAGGTTGGGCCACACTTCCTCCAAATGTTTTTTACCCGTAAGTTCGAGAACACGTACCAGCACACTGAGCATCCAGCTGGGCACTCCAGAGATATTGGTCACATTCTTATTCATCGTCTCGCGGGCTATACGGTCGCGCTTTACCTCGAAGTCGCTCAACAAGGCTGTCTGCTTCTTGGGCACTCTCACCAAGTTGGCCAAAGGATTGATATTCTCGATGAGGATGGCACTCAAGTCGCCCACCAAACTGCCCGAGACATTATAGTTGGGCGAATGACTTCCACCAAGAATAAGGCTCTTTCCATCGAAGAGCTTGCTTTCGGGATGATTTCTCAGATAATAGGCCACCGCATCGAAGCCTCCTGCATAATGAATGCCATGCAATCCGTCGCGTGACACAGGAATGAACTTACTCTTGTCGTTGGTGGTTCCCGACGACTTGGCGTACCATTTCACAGTTCCTGGCCACAACACATTCTGCTCGCCGTGGCGCATACGGTCGATGTCACCTTTCAGCTCCTCGTAGGTGTTGACAGGTATATTGTTGGCAAACTTCTCGTAAGAATCGGTATTGTTTAGTAGATGCTTAACGCCGTATTCTGTATTTTTTCCTTTCTCTAAAAGGTGCATGAGTACATTGTGCTGCAGATGTTCTGCATCATACAAGTACTTCTCCAACTCCTTTTGACGAGGTTTGAAGACGTTACTGACTATCTTTGTTAAACTCATAAGTGATATTAATATCTTTTAAGTTGCAAAATTAACCTAAACTTTTAATATACAGAAAGTTTTTACTATTTTTAATACAAATGGCAGTATATAGGCAAAAAAATACTCACTACAACCATTGCTGATAAGTGGGCAATGCCTGTAGTGAGTATATTTTGGATCATGACAAGTCGCCTGAAATCTACAACGATAATAGCCTTGCTATCCTCTTTTTATTTCTCTCCTTCTTCCTCAAAGGCAGCAGCTTCGGCAGCAGCAATGATGTCTTCCTTAGACATTTCCTTGGGAGTAGAAGAAATATCGCTCAGATCGAACTCCTCTTCTTCTTTCACTTCTACTTTAGGTTCTGTATCCTTCTGAGAAGTCTCTTCGTACGCCTTTTCGCAGAAGACATCTACCTGTTTTTCTTCTGTTTCGGATTCTTTTGTGATGATAAAGTCACTCTTTACCTCAGTAACAGGCACACTCTGCACAGGTTCTTCCTCCATCTTGGTACGGTTGGACTTGGCAGCAAAGACGGCGTCAATGTACTGAGGTTTCTTACGAAGTTGTTCCAGAGTAAGCTTGGAGGCAATCTGCTGGCTTTCCTTCTTGGAATAGCCCTTGCCTGTTCCGCCCTCTATACCTTCTATAACCACCTTGTAGGTGAATACAGGACTTCCGTTCTTGTCCTTTTCCTGTTCCACCTGTACGAAATCGAGCTTTACACGATTCTTCTGGCTCCACTCTATGAGTTTGCTCTTGAAATTGACCTCCTTGTAAGCCACCTTGTCGATGTTGATCATCTGTGAGAGAATACGCTTCTGCATAAACTCCATGCAGACATTGTAACCTCTGTCCAAATAGACAGCTCCCACAAGAGCCTCAAAGGCGTTTCCACCCATATAGCTATTGTGCGAATAGCTGTGGCCACTCGACAGAATGAGCTGATTGATGCCCATTTCCTGTGCCAGCTTGTTGAGCGTATCGCGCTGTACCAGCTTGCTTCGGGTATTAGTAAGAAATCCCTCACGCTTGCCGGGGAAATGCTTATACACGATGTCACCCACTACAGCATCAAGCACGGCATCACCGAGAAACTCCAGTCGCTCATTGTTCATGGGTTTTCCCTTTGCGTTGCGGTGCATGATGCTCTTGTGCATCAGCGCCATCTTGTAATAGCTAATTTCGTGTGGATAAAAACCTAAAATCTGATACAAAGAAAAATAAAGCTCTTTGTCCTTTCGGAAAGAGAGCTTTATTCTATCTATAAAATTATTCAGCATATTTCTTGAATACTACACAGCAGTTGTGACCACCGAAACCGAAGGTATTGCTCAATGCAGCACGAACCTCACGCTTCTGAGCTTTGTTGAAGGTGAAATTCAAGTTATAATCGAGCTCTTCGTCCTTATCATCTTCCTCATGGTTGATGGTAGGAGGTACGATGTCGTTCTTAACACTGAGTACGCAGACCATAGCCTCTACAGCACCAGCAGCACCCAACAAGTGACCAGTCATAGACTTGGTAGAACTGATGTTAAGCTTATAAGCTGACTCGCCGAAGACATTCTTGATAGCCTTAGCTTCTGAAATGTCACCTACGTGAGTAGATGTGCCATGAACATTGATGTAGTCAATATCCTCTGGCTTCAAGTTGGCATCCTCAAGGGCGCGCTCCATAACGAGTTTTGCACCGAGACCTTCAGGATGAGAAGCTGTGATGTGATAAGCATCGGCACTCTCGCCTTCGCCTACCATCTCTGCATAAATCTTCGCACCACGAGCCTTGGCGTGCTCCAGTTCCTCAAGAACCAAGCAACCGGCACCCTCGCCCATGATAAATCCGTCGCGGCTTGCGCTGAATGGACGTGAAGCATGCTCAGGGTCATCATTACGAGTAGACAAAGCATGCATAGCGTTGAATCCGCCTACACCACATTCGCAGATAGCAGCCTCGGCACCACCGCTGACGATGATGTTTGCCTTACCCAAACGAATCAGGTTGAAAGCATCTGCCAATGCGTTGCTTGAAGAAGCACATGCGGATGTAGTAGTGTAGTTAGGTCCGTGGAATCCGAAATGGATAGAAATCTGACCTGAAGCGATATCAGCGATCATCTTAGGAATGAAGAATGGATTGAACTTAGGACCATTCTCCTGATGGGTGCCAAAATAAGTCACCTCGTCCTGGAAAGTCTTGATACCACCGATACCTACACCATAAACAACGCCTACATTGTTTAAGTCTTCCTTCTCAAGATCGATACCGGCATCCTTTACACCCTGCATGGCAGAAATAAGAGCCAACTGAGTGTAACGGTCCAACTTGCGGGCTTCCTTACGGTCAATCCAATCGTTGATGTTCAGATTCTTTACCTCACAAGCAAACTTGGTCTTGAAAAGGGTTGTATCGAAATGAGTAATAGGAGCTGCGCCGCTCTTACCTGCAAGGAGGTTTTCCCAAGTTTCCTCAGGAGTATTACCTACTGGAGTTACGGCGCCGAGACCTGTTACTACAACTCTCTTTAATTCCATTTATAATAATTGAAGTTGCTAATTACTTGCTGTTCTCCTCGATGTAAGCGATAGCATCACCAACAGTTGCAATCTTCTCAGCCTTATCGTCTGGAATAGAAATGTTGAACTCCTTCTCGAATTCCATGATCAACTCTACTGTATCCAAAGAGTCAGCACCAAGGTCGTTTGTGAAACTTGCCTCTGGCTTAACCTCTGCCTCATCAACACCGAGTTTGTCTACGATAATAGCCTTTACTTTGCTTTCAATTTCTGACATAATTGTAACTTTTAAAATGTTTATAAATTAATTTCTAATTAAAAATCGGGTGCAAAGGAACACTTTTTTTTTCAAATAAACAAACATTTTATAGAAAAAAGTGCTAATTGATGCACATATACCTATAAACTGTGCACCTTTTTTGTGCTTTTTTGTCTTTTTTGTTGGTAATATGCTTTTTTTTAATTACTTTTGTGCATTATTATTAATTAATCTTTTAACATCATGACATTTACAGAAAAAGCAAACAAAATTTTCAATCAGGCTATTGCCGATTATCATATCAAGGACAACATTGATACTCCTATCAACAATCCTTACGAAGACGGCTCCATTGAGAACCGTTTGTATCTGAAATGCTGGATTGATACCGTACAGTGGCATTTCGAGGATATCATCCGCGACCCACAGATTGACCCTGCAGAGGCTTTGATCCTGAAACGACGCATCGACAAGAGCAACCAGGACCGCACCGACCTCGTTGAGCAGATCGACTCATACTTCCGTGAGTTGTATGCCAAGGTGAAAGTGTTGCCCGATGCACGCATCAACACAGAGAGTCCGGCATGGGCTGTCGACCGTCTGAGCATCCTGGCCCTGAAGATTTACCACATGCGTGAGCAGGCTGAACGTACTGAGGCTTCTGCAGAACACAAGGCTAAATGTCAGGCTAAACTCGATGTGCTGCTCGAACAGCAGGTTGACCTCAGTACTGCCATCGACCAGTTGCTCGAAGATATCGAGGCTGGAAGAAAGTATATGAAGGTGTACAGACAGATGAAGATGTACAACGATCCTTCTACCAATCCTGTACTCTACAACAAGAAATAATAAGGTTTACACCTATTATATATATAGCACAATCGAAAACAGGAAAGTCAGAAGAAGGAAACTTAGCGGCAATATTCACAGTATTTCATATCTTTTCCCCTAAAAAGAAAGCTATGAAACGATTGTCACCCAGTTTCCTTCTCTTCTTTGTCTTCCCTTGACTTGAAACAAATAGAGTCCATTACTAAGAAAAATAAACGAAATGAAGACTGAGCATATTCTCATCATTCGATTTTCGGCCATGGGCGATGTTGCCATGACTGTGCCTGTGGTTTATTCGCTTGCCACCCAGTATCCTGCCGTCAGGATTACTGTGCTCAGCCGCCCGTTTGCCCGTCCTTTCTTCGAAAATTTAGCTCCTAATGTAGGCTTCATGGAAGCCGACATCAAAAACGAGTATCATGGAATCAAGGGACTCAATGCCCTCTACCGTCGCCTTTCGGCAAAGCATTTCACAGCCATAGCCGACCTGCACAGTGTACTGCGATCCAGCTATCTGCGCATGAGGTTTAATCTCGACAACTTCAAGGTGGCGCATATCGACAAGCACCGCAAGGGCAAACGCCAGCTCACATCACAAAACGACAAGAAGTTCGTACAGCAACCCACATCGTTTGAAAACTATGCTGAAGTTCTTGCCAAACTGGGTTATCCTGTCAAACTGGATTTCACTTCTATCTTTGGCTCAGAGAAAGGCGACCTCAACCTGTTGCCAGAAACGCTGTGGAACAAGGCCAACACAGAAGTAAACAGAGATATCCACAGCGACGAAAAACCCTGGATAGGCTTGGCTCCCTTTGCTGCACACGAGGGAAAGATATATCCATTGCCTCTGATGGAAAGAGTTATACAGGGAGTTATCCACACTTATCCACAATGCAGAATATTTCTTTTCGGAGGTGGAGAGAAGGAAACTGAGGTCATGAACCGATGGGCAGAGACATGGCCCGAAGTATGCAATGCGTCGGCTCAGCTCAAGGGTCTGCAGCAAGAACTCATCCTCATGAGCCATCTGCAGGTGATGGTCAGCATGGACAGCGCCAATATGCACTTGGCATCACTTGTCCACACACCCGTGGTAAGTATCTGGGGCGCTACTCATCCCTTTGCTGGCTTTATGGGATGGAATCAAAATCCTACCAATGCCGTACAGGTAGACTTACCCTGCCGCCCTTGCAGTATCTATGGCAATAAGCCATGTATGCGAGGCGATATGGCTTGCATGAACCAAATCAAGCCAGAAGATATCATTCAAAGAATAGAAACTGTTTTGAAACAAAAATAAAACATTAAGTAGAGAGCGTATTTATATATGCTCTCTGCAAATATCCCTTTTATTATTTTACTTTTTTGAGAAATAAATAGAAAGCATTCCAAATAGATAAAGAAAAAATACATGGAAAGAAAATATCACTCCATTTATTTAAACTAACCCTTTCTATAATTTCTATTAAATAGACAACTTGTAAAGCTAATAAAAATATCAATATTATATACTTAGTTATTTTTGTCATAATTACTCCAATATTCAAAAATAGAAACTGCAACGCTCAATGCTTGACGAATTAATGTTCTATCCAATTCTGAAAAGCCACAGTTATAAAAAATATTATCTTTTAAATCTGCTCTGCAAAGATACTATTTTTTTATTTAACTACCATTATTACAGGTAAAAAATAATATTATCTTGCACAGGCTATGTATTTAATACAGCAGAACATAGTATATAACTTTTATCCACAAACCTGTGGAAAAACGAATGGAAAACCCATCCAATAACTTATTCATAACTTTCAAGATATCCACCAATCACATTTCAGCCCGCTCGGAATGAGGATATCCACATAGTTATTATTAAGTTTTAATGAAGTTTTTAGGAATTTTAGAACGGAAAAAGATATAAACTTATTAACTTTGCACCAGAATAGGAAAATGTGGATAAAACATCTAAAGCATTAAGAACCAAGAAAAAGAAATGCAACAGGTGTACTGATAACTTACTATCAGGATGTGGATAATAAAACTGGCAAGAAATCTTCCAAATATTTATCCACTTATCCACGTTATATCATCATTCCTATATCCTTTTTAAAAAAAGAAGAATAAAGAAATAAATAATAATAATGTTATGGTGAAAAAAGAATGGATAGAGAAAGGTTTTGTCGATGAACCTGTTGATGCAACCTTAGACTTGAAGCAGGAGATCCGCCGACTCTGCAAAGAGAAAGATGCGATCATCCTGGCTCATTACTATACCGTAGGCGATATTCAGGATATTGCTGACTTCGTGGGCGACTCTTTGGCGCTGGCACGCAAGGCTGCAGAAACTGATGCCAAGGTAATGGTGATGTGCGGTGTGCACTTTATGGCAGAAACTTGCAAACTGCTGAGTCCTGACAAGACAGTACTTTGTCCTGACCTGAATGCGGGTTGTTCACTTGCCGACAGCTGCAAGGCCGAAGACCTGAAGCAGTATAAAGCTGAGCATCCTGGATACAAGGTGGTGAGCTATGTCAATACGACAGCAGCTGTCAAGGCGCTTACCGATTGCGTGGTGACGAGTGGCAATGCCAAGAAGGTGATTGACAGTTTTCCACAAGATGAAAAGATTATCTTTGGTCCCGACTATAACTTAGGCAACTATATCAATAGCGTTACAGGCCGCAATATGTTGCTCTGGAATGGTGGATGTCATGTGCATGAGAAATTCTCTGTCGAGGCAATCGTGAAGCTGAAGAGCGAGCATCCTGAGGCTGTCGTGATGGCTCATCTTGAGTGCAAGGCTCCTGTGTTGGCTGTAGCTGATGTAAAGGGTTCTACTGCCACAATGCTTCAATATGCCGAGAAGCATCCTGAAATCAAGGAGTATATTATCGCCACGGAGGCTGGTATTCTTCACGAGCTGGAGCGCAACTGTCCTGGTGTAACCTTCTATCCTGTGCCACCAGAGGTGAGCGAAGGTGGATTAGGATGCAGCTGCAATGAGTGCGAATATATGAAGATGAACACGCTTCAGAAGATTTATAATGCCCTGAAGTATGATTGGCCCACTGTAGAGGTTGACGAAGCAATCGCACGCGATGCTGTCAAGCCTATAGAGAAGATGCTCTCGCTTTCTTAATATTTTCAGATTAGACATATATTTATCTGAGTCAAGTATCTTACTGAGTCCACTTGAAAAAGTCGAAAATCGTATTTTTTGTCTTTGCAATTTGATAATCAAGAATAGGTTTTCGTAAAATTGACTTTTTCAAGTGGGCTTATTTAAGTACGGGCTGAAGGCCCTAAAGCTCTTAGCCCAGGGCAGCGCCCTGGGTATAATGGCTTATCGGCAAGGCGCCCTGTAAGGGCAACAGCTTTGTAAATTGCCTGTAGTTTTAAAGCTTTTGCCCTTACAGGGCGAAAGGCTATCATCCGTAATAACCCAGGGCGCTGCCCTGGGCTAAGAGCTTCTGCCCCTTCAGGGCGTGTGGGTCAAAACCATTTTCATTTTCATTAATTTCTAAATTTACAAATACAGAATGAAGTCTCTAAATGATGTTTTTTGTTAGCTTTAAGTGCTTTTTGTAGATGTATTATTGTATCTGGTGTTTTTTTTACAAAGTGTCTTTTCACACTCAAGGGCATGGTGTTTTTAAGCAAATGAGTAGTAAAATCGGTTCATTTTAGTTCAAAAAATAATTTTTACCCCCCTAAAAGATAAAAAAATCACCTGTTAAAAAACAAATTTTACTACTTTTGCATTGGTTTTAAACAAGGTGCGTTGCGAAACGCAGATATCATCTTTTACTTATACAATTTATATTTACATCGTAATGAGAATTTCCGAGTGCGGAGGTTCTCATTATTTTTTTTTAACGTCACGATGGTCTTCGGTTACGGATAATAGGGTTATCTTTGCAAAAGATAAGCTGCATTCGGCAAACTATATTTTAAGCACAATAAAAGAAATATGAAACTCAAGATACATTTCAGTCATAAGGAGGAACTTTGGAATTCCTGGTCGCATGCCGGTGGCATCCTTTTGGGAGTCATCGTAGGCATTGTTTTCCTATATTGGTGTTTTACCAATCACAACGGTTGGGCAACGGCAGGAGTGATACTTTATCTCTTCGGCATGCTTATGTCGTACATCGCTTCTACTGTGTATCATGCTCTCTCAGCATGGAGCAAGTGGAAAGAGCGACTGCGCAAATGGGATCATGCTGCCATCTATTGGCATATTGCAGGTTCTTATTCTCCCATCACACTCATAGCTATGCGCGATCAGGGTTATTGGGGCTGGAGTCTGTTCTGTTTTATCTGGGCTTGCGCCATTGCCGGAACTGTTATGAGTTTTTGCCGGCTGAAGGATCACAGCAATTTGGAAACCATTTGTTTTGTTGGCATGGGACTTTCTGTGTTGGTTGCTTTCAAGCCTCTCATTGATTCTGTCTCCCCAGCTACGGTCATTTGGATTGTTGCCGAGGGCGTTTGCTATATTACGGGTGCTGTATTCTATAGTATCAACAAGCGCAAGTATATGCATTCTGTCTTCCATTTCTTTGTACTGGCTGGAAGTATCTGCCATATTATAGCAGTCTGGGACATTTTGATGAAGTATATCTAACTCAACTTTCGCATTTAGGGAAGTATGTTAGTTGAGACAACAGCTTTTGTGGATTTGAAATTAAACATTAACTATTTCCACAAAAGCTGTTGTTTTTAATTTTCTATAACTTCTGAGCCCAGCGAAAGCGCAATTGGTAATATTATTTTCCTTTGCGGTAAAATTGCTCCTTAAAGAGCACAAATGTGCCCTACGTGGGGCACATTTGTGCTCTAAGTAGGCATTTTGATAGCATCTGTTTTAAAAAAAAATGGATACCATGATGGCAACAGGAGTCTTATTGCTTTGTATCTCAGTGTGGGACAGATATTTAAACTATCGTGGTGTTTAGAACTTGAGTATGTTTATATGATTATCTTTATATAATAAGGTGGAAAAGTTAACGTTGTGTTAAAAGCAAAAAAAAGTTGCTCGAAAATTTGGAAGCTATTGTTTTTTGATATACTTTTGCAGTGTAATATTAAAGTAGTACACTAAAACAGTTAGATTATGATACAAGTAAACAATTTGAGTTTCCATTATCAAGGAGTCAAGAGAAACGTGTTCAATGATTTCAATATGACTCTTAAAGAAAATAATATCTATGGACTTTTAGGTAAGAATGGTACAGGCAAGAGCACTCTGCTTTACCTGATCAGTGGTTTGCTGCGTCAACAGCAGGGCACTATTCTTATCGACGGAGTATCTTCATGTGATCGTCGCCCAGATGTACTTCGCGACATCTTTATTGTGACAGAGGAGTTTTTTCTCCCCAATGTTTCGCTCGATGTCTATGTGAAGATGAACCGTCCCTTCTATCCCAACTTCAGTCAGGAAGTGTTGGACAGATGTTTGCAGGATTTCGAATTACCTCTCTCTCTTAATTTGAACGAACTCTCGATGGGACAAAAGAAAAAGGCTTATATGAGTTTTGCCCTTGCCACAGGTACAAAATACCTTTTCATGGACGAGCCCACCAATGGCCTTGACATCCCATCGAAGAGTCAGTTCCGCAAGGTGATAGCCAACAATATGACCGATGAGCGAATGTTGATTATCTCTACTCATCAGGTTCATGACATCGAGTCTTTGCTCGACCATATCGTTATTCTCAATCAGAATAATCTCTTGCTCGATGCCTCGGTGGCAGATATTTGTGAGGACTATTCCTTCGAGTACCGCACACCTGCCGAAATGGACGATACGGTACTCTATGCAGAGCCTACACTTCAGGGCAATGCCGTGATAGCCAAGCGAAAGGCTGGCAGCCGGGAGACTCAGATGAACCTCGAGCTTCTCTTCAATGCAGTCATCAACGGCAAGTTGTAAACAATGAGCGAGGTTTCTATTTTCATTTTTTAATTACCATAACTTCTGAACTTTTGAAAGTTCAAAAAAAGACAATATTATGAATAAGGTTTTAGATTTTCATCGTTTGGCAATGGTTTTGCGCTGGGACGCATTATCCAACTGGAAGAAATATGTGCGCAACACTTTGGGATTGGCTTTTGTATTTTCGTTTATCTGTATTTGGTATCAGTTTAATATGCGAAGCAATGGTTATGTTACATATAATGATGTGAAGGACTTATACTTGGGAAGTGTTTCGGGGCTGTTCATGCTCATCAGTTTCGTTATTTTCTTTTTCTGCGGATCAAGAATCTTCATCAACATGAAGACCAAGGCTTCCCGCTCTTTGTTCTTGATGTTGCCAGCCACCAATATGGAGAAATTTATTTCCCGTTTGCTGTACACCGTTTTAGGAACATTCTTGATGATTGTTGCTTCGTGGATGATAGCCGACATCATTCAGTTGGTGTTCAGCCTCTTTCTTACTCCAGGCATGCAGGGCTCTCTCATAGGCAAGGCTTTTGAAGAGTTGTTCTTGAAAAATAATTTGGACAGTTCTCACTTTATAGTACGCAATGGCACCAGCGTGTTGGGACAGACTTTTCCTGTGGGTATGGTCCTGTTCTCGTTGACGCTCTTTACCCATTCCTTCTTTACTTTGGGAGGCACTGTTTTCCGCAAGTCTGCCACCTTGCTGACCATTTGCTCCAGCTTCATTCTGATGTTTGCAACAGCAATGATATCTTCTTTCGTGGATGAAGAGGTACTGCGTCATCTCGTTCAATCCATGGAACCTAACACTTTCGGATGGCTTATGGTGATGATTCTTCTGCTCTTGTCGGCATTCAATTACTGGGCAGCCTACAAGCTCTTCACTCATATGCAGATTATCAACAACAAGTGGTTTAACATATTGTAAAACAGTAAAAAACAAACTATGGATTTCAGCAACGACAAGGCGATATACATACAGATAGCCGAACGATTGTGCGACGAGATACTGGCAGGCAAATACCGAGAAGACGAGCGTGTGCCGAGTGTACGTGAATATGCAGTCTTGCTCGAGGTAAACACCAATACCACAGTCAAATCGTACGACCAGTTGGCTTCAGAAGGCATCATCTACAACAAACGAGGGCTGGGCTATTTCGTATCATCAGGAGCCAAGCGACAGATCAAGAAGACCCGCAAGCAGGAGTTTATGAAAGAACGCCTGCCCGAGTTGGCCCGCCAGATGGTATTGCTCGATATTTCACTCGACGAGGTGAAGGAAGCCCTGCAGGGTAAACTCGATGAAATAGATGTAATGCCACAATAGAAGTTTTTTAACCCCATAAATATATTAAGAGCAATGAAAACAAAAATAATATTAGCAGCGCTGTTTGCTGCACTGAGTTTCACCAGTTGTGCCAATCTTGAGGGCAAGCAGAATGTTCCACAACAAGTAAAACATCTGGATAACGAGAAAGTCATCAAGCAGTCGCTTGCCCTGAAAGACTTTCATGCCATCAGCAATACGATAGGTATCGATGTTTACTATACTCAGTCGCCTACCTTCAAAGTTTTCATGGAAGGCACCGAGCAATGCATGGCACAGGCCAAACTTGAGGTTACCGATGGAGTTCTGAACATTACGAACAGATATAAAGATTTCTGCAACACCTCCTCTGATAATCTCAAGATTTATATCAGCGCCCCCTCTATCGACCAGATAAGCAATCAGGGATCAATGGATTTCTATGGCGAGATCAATCAGAGTAAGTCTTTGACGATTTCCAACCGAGGTTCGTTCGATTATGACAAGGGAACTGTGAAGGCTGCCTATGTTTTTATTGACAATAATGGTTCTTTAGATATGGATATTTCTATGCAGATTGCAGATTCTCTCCGAATCAACAATTATGGTTCATTTGATATCAATGATCACATGAACATAGCTGGTTCTGTACATATCAACAATAAAGGCTCTTTCGATATTGATAAAATGATGCATATTACAGGTTCTGCCTTTATCAATAATTATGGTTCATTTGACGGCAGTTTTGGTCTTAAGGGAAGAGACTTCGAGGTTTCCAATTATGGCAGTTTCGACTCATATCTTAAAGCCGATTGCGAGCACATCAAAGTTAATTCGTTTGGATCTACCGATATGGATATAACGGGTACAACGAAGCAAATAAGTATCAATGACAAGGGAGTGACTGACATAGATACTACTCAACTCAAAGTACTCAAATAAATATTAAACCATTCAAAACAATGATTCACTTAAAAGATGTCAATAAGACCTATCAGGGTGCACAGCCCCTGCATGTGCTGAAAGGTATCAGTCTCGACATAGAGCGTGGCGAGTTTGTAAGTATCATGGGTGCATCGGGTTCAGGAAAGTCTACCCTGCTCAACATATTGGGTATACTCGATAATTACGATTCGGGTGAGTACCGTCTGAATGATGTGATTATCAAAGACTTGAGCGAGACTCGGGCTGCTGAATATCGCAACAAAATGATAGGATTCATCTTTCAGTCGTTCAATCTCATCTCGTTCAAGACAGCAGTAGAAAACGTAGAATTGCCATTATTTTACCAGGGAGTGGGTCGCCGTAAGCGCCATGAGTTGGCTATGCAGTATCTCGACAAGTTAGGCTTGGCGCAATGGGCGAACCACTACCCTAACGAGATGTCGGGTGGACAGAAGCAGCGTGTGGCCATAGCCCGTGCCCTCATTACCAAACCACAGATTATCCTTGCCGATGAACCTACCGGTGCACTCGATTCCAAGACAAGTGTCGAGGTGATGGACCTGCTGAAGGAACTGCACCAGAAAGAAGGCATGACCATTGTGGTGGTGACTCATGAAAGCGGTGTGGCCAACGAGACCGACAAGGTAATACATATCAAGGATGGACTCATAGGAAGTATAGAGGACAACCGGGATCATCATCTTGTGTCGAAAGACTACGTCAAGTAAGTGAAGAACGAAGAGTAAAGAAAGAAGAATTCTAATGTCTTCCTCGTATAGTTCTTCGGCTTTACTAATAAATAATTAATGCAAATGAAATTTTCATCCTTCACCTTTCACTCCTCACTCCTGTCAGAGATATGGAGTACGTCGAAGCGCAACAAGCTTCGTACATCGCTTACAGGCTTTGCCGTGGCATGGGGCATCTTTATGCTCATCTTCCTCTTGGGAGCAGGCAATGGGCTCATCAACGCACAGTTGCAGCAGAGTGACCGATTTCTGGCCAACTCAATGGTAGTATATGGACAGAACACTTCGAAGGCCTATAATGGTCTGAAAGAAGGAAGACCTATCGACCTCAACGACAAGGATATGCTCATCACCGATCATGTCTATGCACATCAGGTAGGCGATGTGGGCGGACAGCTGCAGCAATATAGTGTGAATATCAATTATGGCGACAACTATATAGCCGACCAGACGCTGACAGGTGTTTATCCTTCCCATACCAAAATCAACAAAATAGAGATGCTGAAAGGGCGATTCATCAATCAAATAGATATGCAGCAGCGCAGAAAGGTGGTCGTGATGAGTCGTAGTCAGGCCAAGGAACTGGTAAAAGACTATCGGTTGCTCGTAGGCAAGAATGTCAAGTTGGGCGACCTTTCCTTCAAGGTGGTAGGAATCTACAAGGACGATGAGACGCGACAGAATAACGAGGCATTCACCTCTTTCTATACCGTCAAGACCATTTATGCCAAGGGCGATAAGGCTGGCGACATTGAGTTTACTCTCAAAAATATGAAGAGTGAGGAAGACAATCGGGCCTTTGAGAAAAATTATCGTGCCAGCATCAACAAGAACCATCAGGCAGCTTCTGATGACGAGCGAAGTCTATGGCTGTGGAACCGCTATTTGGACAATATACAGATGAATCAGGGTATCGCCATCATCCAGTCTGCCCTCTGGATAATAGGACTCTTTACCCTACTGAGCGGCATCGTGGGCGTGAGCAACATTATGCTCATCACCGTAAAGGAACGGACCCGAGAGTTTGGTGTGCGCAAGGCCATAGGAGCCAAACCTTGGTCAATATTGAAGCTCATCATCACCGAGAGTATCATCATCACTTCGTTCTTTGGATATATAGGTATGGTGTGTGGCGTGGCAGCCAATGAGCTGATGGACAAAACCATAGGTCATACTACCGTAGATACGGGACTTTTCAAAGCAGCCATGTTTGTCAACCCCACAGTGGGTATAGGTACTTGTATCGGAGCCACCATCACCATCGTGATAGCAGGAACCATTGCCGGACTCATACCTGCTATCAAGGCAGCTAAAATACGTCCTATAGAGGCGTTGAGAGCGGAATAGTCATTTAATGTTTAATGTGAAGTGTTTAATTTTTAATTAGGCTTACACCTTTAATATATGCGTTTCGATTTAGATACATATAAGGAGATTCTCGACACCATCACGAGAAACAAGAGCCGCAGTCTCTTGACAGGTTTCGGTGTGTTCTGGGGTGTGTTCATGCTCATTGTCCTGATGGGAGGTGGACAGGGACTGAAGGAGTTGCTGCAAGCTAACTTCTCTGGATTTGCCACCAATACCGCAGTAATATGGGCACAGAATACCACCAAACCTTATAAAGGATTCAATAAAGGACGTTCCTGGCAGATGGAGGAAAAAGACCTGGAACGACTGCGCCAGCGGATGCCTGAGCTCGATGTCATCACCCCGCTCCTCTTCGGAGGAAGAAAAAATGTTGTCTTTGCCGACAAGAGTTTCAGTGGCAGCACACAGGGCGTCAATTCTGATTATGCAAAAGTCTCTGTTCCAAAGATGTTTTATGGCAGATACATCAACGATATGGATGTGCGCCAGCAGCGCAAGGTATGTGTCATTGGAAAACAGATCTATAAGAATCTCTTCCCAGGTGGCGGCGACCCATGTGGCAAGACGGTCAGGGTGGATTCCACCTACTATACCGTAGTGGGAGTAGACTACCGTTCGGGCAATGGAGTGAACCTTGGAGGACAGGCCGACGAAACCATCACCCTACCCCTGTCTGTCTTGCGTACAGCCTATAATCGTGGTACGGCTGTCGATATCATAGCCGTAACGGGCAATAAAGGTGTTGTGATGAGCAAGTTGTCGCAGCGTATGCGCGAAACCATTGCACGTGCCCACTCCATTGATCCTACTGACGAAAAAGGACTCATGGTGTTCAATACCGAGGTACTCTTCCAGATGCTCGACAACCTGTTTAATGGAGTCAACTTCCTCATCTGGTTGGTAGGCATAGGCACCCTGTTGGCCGGAGCTATCGGTGTGAGCAACATCATGATGGTAACGGTAAAGGAACGCACCACCGAGATAGGAATCCGGCGTGCCATCGGCGCCACTCCCAGGATGATACTGTCACAAATCATCTCGGAGAGTATTATCCTGACCCTTGTAGCAGGTATGAGTGGCATTATCTTCGGTGTGGCAATCCTGCAGCTGATAGAATTGGCCAATACCACAGACGGTATTTTGGCTGCCCACTTCCAGGTCAACTTCTGGACGGCCATCTTCTCTGCCCTGCTCATCAGTCTCCTTGGAGGTTTGGCAGGATTGGCACCCGCCTGGCGAGCCATGAGTATCAAGCCCGTAGATGCTATGCGTGATGAATAAACTATCCAGCTAAAGTTCAATAAGTTACATCATGAAAATATAAAAAAACAACGATATGAAAAAGTATTCCAAACTGATTGTAGCGGCCATTGTCGCCTTGATTTTTGTAGGAACATTCGTCTTCCTGTATCAGAAATCTCAACCCAAAGCTACCGAGTATAGCGAGTTTGTACCTAAGATGGGTGATGTGTTGAAAACCACCGTCATAACAGGTAAGATAGAACCACGCAACGAGGTAAGCGTAAAGCCACAGATAAGCGGTATCATTACCGAGATTTGCAAGGAGGCTGGCGACTATGTGCAGGCTGGCGAGGTGATAGCCAAGGTAAAGGTGATTCCCGATATGGGACAGCTTAGCAGCGCTCAGGCTCGTGTGCGCCTGGCTGAAATCAATCTGAAGCAGGCACAGGTAGACTTCGGACGTGAGGACAACCTGTATAAGAAGCAGTTGGTAAGCGCCGACGAGTTCGACAAGGTAAAGCAGGCCCTCAAGCAGGCACGCGAGGAAAAGGTGGCTGCCGAAGATGCTCTCGAAGTTGTACGTGATGGTGTGTCGAAGAGTAATGCCAATGCCTCTTCTACCCTCATACGTTCCACTATCTCGGGTATTATTCTCGATATTCCTGTCAAGGTGGGCAACTCGGTCATTCTTTCCAATACCTTCAATGACGGTACTACCATAGCCAGTGTGGCAAATATGAACGACCTTATCTTCCGTGGCAACATCGACGAGACTGAGGTGGGAAATCTTGTTATAGGAATGCCGATGAAGATTACCATTGGTGCCATGCAGGATCTTAAGTTTGATGCCGACTTGGAGTATATTTCTCCTAAGGCTGTAGAGAACAATGGTGCCAACCAGTTTGAGGTGAAGGCTGCTGTTCGTTCTGTCAAGGGTGGCAAGATTCGCTCTGGCTATAGTGCCAATGCAGAGATAGTTCTGGCCAAGGCCTTGAATGTTGTTACCGTGCCCGAGAGTGCCATCGAGTTTAGTGGCGACAGTACCTTTGTATATATTGTCAAGGGTAGTGGTGAGAAGAAAACCTATGAGCGCAAGCAGGTGGTGACAGGACTGAGCGACGGCGTGAATATTGAAATCAAGAAGGGCTTGTCGCTGAAAGACAGAGTGAGAGGTCCTGAGATTGTGGCAGACAACAAGGATGATGAATAAGCATACTAATAAATAAAGCATGAAAATGATGAATATCCGTTTTACTATATTGTCGGCAATGGCTTTCTTTGCTTTGGGCGAGGCTCAGGCACAGAAGGCATGGAGCCTTCGCCAGTGCATCGACTATGCTTTAGAGCACAATATCACGGTGAAGCAGATGCAGAACATACGCGAGCAGCAGGCTTTGCAGCTCAATACCAATAAGAACTCTCGCCTACCCGACCTCAATGCCTCGGTTGGCGAGAACATCTCCTTTGGTCGTGGACTGACGGCACAGAATACTTACGAAGACCGTACCACCAGTTCTACCTCTTTCTCATTGGGAACAACAGTCTCTCTCTTCGATGGCAACAAGACGACCCACAACATACGTCTTAGCAAACTCAATCTTGATGCAGCTGATGCCGACCTGAGTAAGGCACGCAACGATTTGAGTATGAATGTGGCCAAGGCATACATCGAGGCTCTCAATAATATGGAGATAGCCGATGTGGCTCGCCGACAGGTGAGTATCGACTCCATGCAAGTGGCTCGCCTGCAGACTATTGTAGAGAATGGTAAGGCAAGTGTGGCAGAACTCTCTCAGCAGAAAGCTGCTTTGGCGCAGAGCCAGCTTACGCTTACCACAGCCAGCAACAACTGCCAGCTCTCCCTACTCGACCTGTCGCAGTTGCTCGAACTCCCCTCGCCCGATGGCTTCTCTATCCTGCGTCCTGAAACCTCGCATATCAATCCTGAGTCTTATGTGCCTGCATCTCCCTCTGTCGTCTTTGCCGATGCCCTTATGAGCAAACCCGAGATCAAAGCACAGGAGTTGCGTGTTAAGGGAGCCGACCATTCTGTTCTTATAGCCAAATCGGCTTATTATCCTCAACTGGCGTTCAATGCAGGGCTGGGCAGCAACTACTACAAGACGAGTGGTTTTGATGCCGAATCGTTTGGCAAGCAACTTAAAAACAATTTCAGTCAGTATCTTGGTTTGAGTCTCAACGTGCCCATCTTCAATCGTTTCTCCACCCGCAACAGTGTGCGTTCAGCCCGTATAGACCGTGACAATCAGGTACTTAAGTTAGAGGATGCCAAGAAATCTCTTTATAAGGAGATTCAGCAGGTGTACTACAATGCCATAGCTGCCGAGTCGCGCTATGTGAGCAGCCGACAGGCTGTGGCAAGCAATGAGGATGCCTTCCGGCTGACTCAGGGCAAGTACGAGAATGGCAAGGCCAGCATTACCGAGTTTAATGAGGCTAAGAACAATCTCCTCAAAGCACAGAGCGACATGGTGCAAGCCAAGTATGAGTCGCTCTATCAGAATAGTCTTCTCGACTTTTATCGTGGCAAGAGTCTTGACTTTTAGGTCAAGGCTCTTTGTCGTTTTATGGCTTTTGCTGCTAATCCCATCGACAGTTATATGGCTATTATCTTCACCCAAATGGACTATAGAGCGAAAAGTTCATAAGATAATGAAACTCAAACTTGTGAACTTAGTTTTTTTTGCGTAACTTTGCAGCCGCAAAGTAATAAATGACATTTATGAATGATAAGATAAAAGAATTTGAAGTCATGGCACCAGTAGGCTCACGTGAGTCATTGGCTGCTGCCATACAGGCTGGTGCAGACTCGGTATACTTCGGTATTGGCAAGTTGAATATGCGTTCACACTCTGCCAACCATTTTACCATCGACGACCTGCGCGAAATAGCAGCCACCTGCAATGAACACGGCATCAAGACATATCTGACGGTAAATACTGTGATATATGATGACGATATTGCTACGATGAAAGAAATCATTGATGCAGCCAAGGAGGCAGGCATCTCGGCTGTTATAGCCAGCGATGTGGCTGTCATGGCCTACTGTAATGAGGTAGGAGAGGAGGTACACCTTTCTACCCAGCTCAACATCTCCAATACCGAGGCGCTGAAGTTCTATGCCCGTTTTGCTGATGTGTCTGTATTGGCACGCGAACTGAATATGGACCAGGTGAAGCATATCCATGAAGAGATAGAACGCCAGAACATCTGCGGCCCTATGGGCAAGAAAATCAGAATAGAGATGTTCTGTCATGGTGCTTTGTGCATGGCTGTATCGGGCAAGTGCTATATGAGTCTTGCCAATGCCAACCGTTCTGCCAACCGAGGAGAGTGTGTGCAGATATGTCGTCGAAGCTATACGGTTACAGACAATGAAACAGGCAATCAGCTCGAGATAGACAACAAGTATGTGATGAGTCCTAAAGATCTGAAGACCATACGTTTCATCGACCGTATGATGGATGCAGGTGTGCGTGTGTTCAAGATAGAGGGACGTGCACGTGGTGCAGAATATGTATACACTGTAGTGAAATGCTACAAGGAGGCTATAGCCTCTGTGCTCGACGGAACCTTTACTGAGGAGAAGAAGGATGCCTGGGACGAGAAGTTGGCTACTGTCTTCAATCGCGGTTTCTGGGACGGATATTACCAGGGACAGACTCTTGGCGAATGGAACAAGCACTATGGCTCTGTAGCTACTGAGAAGAAGGTGCTCGTGGGCAAAGTGATGAAATACTTCTCCAAGCTTGGTGTGGCAGAGGTGGCTATAGAGGCTTCTGAGATAGAGCAGGGGCAGAAACTGCTCATTACGGGCAACACCACAGGTGTGATGTATCTCAATGCCGATGAGATACGCTATGAGCTGAAGCCTGTAGAGGTGGCCAAGCAGGGCTGGAGAGTTTCTATCCCTGTGCCTGGCAAGGTGCGCCCTAATGACAAACTATACAAACTGATAACTGTAAACGAAATAAAGGAGATAAAATAATGGCAACAATCAACGAATTGCAGGACGAGGTAGTAGAGGAGTTTCAGGACTTTACCGACTGGATGGACAAGTATCAGATGCTCATAGACTTGGGCAACGAACTGGCTCCTCTCGACGAGAAATACAAGAATGAGCAGAACTTAATCGACGGCTGTCAGAGCCGTGTGTGGCTGCAATGTGACTATAAGGACGGTAAACTTGTATTCACAGCCGACAGCGATGCGCTCATCGTAAAAGGCATTATAGCCCTTTTGATACGTGTGTTGAGCGGTCATACTCCTTCTGAAATCATGGATGCCGACCTGTATTTTGTAGAGAAGATAGGACTGAAGGATCACTTGAGTCCTACTCGCAGCAACGGTCTCTTGGCCATGATCAAGCAGATACGTATGTACGCCTTGGCTTATAAAACAAAGGAAGCAGAGGGAAATGCGTAAGTTAAGAACGATAGAGATGAACCGCCTCACGCTGGAGGAGTTCAAGGAAGCAGAGAAGCTGCCCCTGATAGTGGTTCTCGATGATGTACGCTCTTTGTATAATGTGGGAAGCGTGTTTCGCTCATGCGATGCCTTCAGGGTAGAGGGTGTTTATCTGTGCGGCATTACTGCCACGCCTCCCAATGCCGAGATACACAAGACTGCTCTTGGCGGCGAGGACAGCGTAGACTGGGAATACTTCAAGACCACCGAGGAAGCTGTGGAGAAATTGAAGGAGAAAGGCTATTTTGTATATAGCATTGAGCAGGTGGAAGGCTCCACCAAACTGCAGAATCTCCCTGATGCTCATAATACTTCACACTCTACAGGCTATGCCGTTATTTTCGGCAACGAGGTGAAAGGAGTAAAGCAGGACGTGGTGGATATGAGTGATGGCTGTCTTGAGATACCTCAGTTTGGCACCAAACACTCGCTCAATGTCAGCGTTACGGCAGGAATCGTGGTATGGGAGTTTGCTAAACTTCTGAAGCTATAGACAAGTTTGGAAGAAAAAAGTTTTTTACCTAAATATGACTTATAAGAATCAATTGATAAATGGCCTGAAACAAGGATTTTTGTTTTATGCCTTTTCCACAATATTGATAGCTATTCAGTTTGGCTTCTACATTGTGGGTAGTCCCGTCCTCGACTATATGGATTTTGAGGGATGGGTTTTCTTTGCAGCATCCTGTGTGAGCCATGCCTCGCAGTTTGCTTTATTGCCTTATCTGTTGGGCTTCCTTGTGCTGTTATGCCGTTTTCCCAAGACAGCAAGGGTTGTGCAGATAGTGGGCGTGGTGTTGCTCTGTGTGCTCAATTATCTTAACTCTCAGGTCTATGCCATCTATCATTTCCATATCAATGGTTTTGTACTGAGTATGGTTTTCGGTGAGGGAGCAGGCGAGATATTCAACTTTGATGCCTTGCTTTACCTCAAGGAGGCAGGACTTTTTGCCATCGTTGCCGCCATTGTAGTGGGCGTATGGTATCTGTCACATCGCGTGTGGCTGTTGAGGAAGAAAGCTTATGTCTGGTTGGTGGCAGGTATTTTCGTAGGCTGTACACTTTATGCCCATCTATGGCATATCTATGCTGCCTTCTATCAGCATCAGTCGGTTATGAAGAGTGCCACATTGCTGCCTTATTATTTCCCTACTACCTCGAATGGTTTGTTGCTCAAATGGGGCTGCAAACAGCCAAGAGGAGTGGGGCAGACCAGTGGTCGACAGAGTACAGACTTGCTGTATCCCGTACATCAGCTTGAGACGGTGGAACCCGATTCTCTGCCCAATATTGTGGTTATCTTGTTAGATTCATGGAATCGCAGGGCACTTACTCCAGAATGTATGCCTCATACCTATCAGTTTGCCGAACAGAATCAATGGTTTGCCAATCATGTGAGTGGCAGCAATGGTACGCGAAGTGGTGTGTTCAGCCTCTTCTTTGGTTTGTCGTGCTATTATTGGGAGAGTTTTGAGCCGGCTCGTGTCCAACCATTGCTTATCCGCAGATTACAAGCTTTGGGCTACGACATTCAGACTTATCCCAGTGCTACATGGGCAGACCCTCCTTTTGGCAGAGTTATCTTTGGAGGTGTGCCCGGCATACACACCGAGACCAAGGGCAATACTGCCTTGGAGCGTGATACGAGAGTGGCCAATATGTTTATTGCCGATATGGAAGGCAGAAAGGACAAGAAAAAGCCTTTCTTCTCGTTCCTCTTTTTCGACCTACCCCATAGTTTTGAGTTGCCAGCCGACAAGAACAAACATTTCCAACCAGCATGGGCGTTTGCCGATTATACCAAGCTTAACAACGATATGGATCCAACTCCTTTCTGGAACCTGTATCGCAACACCTGCTATCAGGACGACTTGCTGTTGGGCAAGGTGTTTGAGGCTTTGAAGAAACAGGGACTTATGGATAATACCATCGTTGTGCTGACTGGCGACCATAGCCAGGAGTTCAATGAGAATCATCGCAACTACTGGGGACATAACAGCAATTTCTCAGTTCATCAGATAGGAGTGCCAATGATATGGCATGTTCCTGGACAACAGGCACATAAGTACACACATCGTACTACTCATTATGACATGGTTCCTACGTTGATGAAGGAATATCTGGGTGTGAAGAATCCTACAGACGACTATTCTATGGGGCGGCTGATGACCGATAAGACTCCGCGTCTGTGGCATGTGGTGGGAAGCAATCTGAACTATGCTTTCATTATAGGGAAGGACAGTATTCTGGAGAAGACAGCCCAGGGATCCCTCGATGTCTATGATGCCAAGATGAATCCTGTGAAAAACTATGTGTTGCCTGCCAAGCAGTTTGACAAGGCTATGAAGCAACTGAACCGCTTTTTCAAGTAACTCAATAAAAAAGGACTATGAGCACTCATGCTCATGGTCCTTTTTAGTAGTATTCAATGAAATGATTTATTTTCCTTTCCATAATCCGTGCAGATTGCAATATTCACGGGCAGTCACCTCAGTGGCGTCTGTCATGAATATAGCCTCGGGCTTCTCGCCTGGTTTCAGTTCATGGCGCAATACATCGGTAGGGGTGAGTAACTCTATCCACTCGATATAGTGCTCGGGTATCATGGGATGTTCTACGCTTCCCACCTTTACCCGATAGCCGCCTTCTATAGGCTCAATGACAGGCACATGCTTCTCATAAGCTCCGTCGGTGGCGTTTTCTTCCATCAACTGCATGGGTTGTCCACAGCAACTCAGAACGGCTCCTGAGTGCAATACTTCTACTACGTTGCCGCAGATAGGGCAGCGGTACACTTGTCTTGTTTTTGTCATCATGTTTCCTCCTATATTAAAAAGTTAAAAGAATGAGTGGGTTAGTAACTTATATCAGTCCATGGGGCTGAACTCGTCTTTGCCTACTCCGCACAGAGGGCAAACCCAGTCGTCGGGAATGTCTTCGAAAGCTGTTCCTGGTGCTATACCGCCTTCAGGATCGCCTACTTCTGGGTCGTACACCCAGCCACATACATCACATACATACTTTTTCATAATGTTTCGTTTTAAAAAGTTATTTTTTAAGGTTAATTACTTTCACTATTCATCATGATGATGATGGATAGATGTGGCAAATATATAACTTTTTTGGATAAGTTCCAAATTATTCTGTGCAAATGATGTTAAATGTAAGTTCTTTTAAGTCAAAGCGATAAGATTACTGTATTGCATTGGCATGGTCTTCTTTCTTTGTTTCGAGCGAATCTTTGCGCATCTGTTCCTTCTGCTTCTTAACTTCTTTGTATTCGCTCTTGTAGTAGTGTGCGAAGTTGGCAAAGGGTTCGGTGATGACGTCAGAACTGCTGGCCGTATAGGTGTGTCCATAAGGGTCGATCGCCTTGATGGTGATATGGGCATCGGGATTCTTGGGCTCATAATAGTACAGATGGTTCATGATGAGATAACCATTCTGCTTGCTGACGAACCAGTAGGATACCGATTCGCTGTACTTGTGATGATAGCCTGTGGCAAAGGCATCCTGTCCCTTGCTGCTGATGCGGTGCATGGGATATTGTCTGCCGTCTTCGATGGCATATATCTTCCAACGGCTGTCGGCATTGAACACATTGGCTATCAGTACATTCTTTTTTGATGGCAGGTTCCAGTCGTCGGCGTATGATTCCTGGTTGAAGTTGGTTTCGGCACGGAAGAGTGTCATCTGCTTGTTGGCTTTCCAGAATGTGCCCTTATAGTAGCAGTCGGCGAGGCGGGTGCCTTCGAAGGTATAGACATAATAGCCATTGGGCGTTCCGCAGATGTTTACGTTCGACTGCCAGATGTTTCCGCAGGCAGCAGCATGGCAATGCTCCATGACATGGCGTCCCTCATATTCTATCTCATGGTTGCAGGCAAAGTGGGTGTGACCGCAGAAGAGTTCGTATCCTCCCTCGAATGATTCTAAAAGAGCAAGCAGCGACGACAGACGGGAAGACGTGAAATGTCCTTTCTCGCTCTCTATGCCAACGGGTTTTGCCTTTCTGTAGGGGGCGTTGCCAAAGGTGAATGGAATGTGGTAGCAAAGTATCACCTTCTTATTTTTGGGGGTGAGCGCGAGGTCTTGTTTGAGCCATCGCATCTGCGAGGCGTGCAGTTCGCCAGGCGAATAATAGGCCTTACCCTTGGTGAAGAAACAGTTGTTGATGCATACATAGTGCTCGTCGCCACGGTCGAAGGAATAGTCGGTAGGTCCGAAGTTTTCCTCCCATTTGCGTTTGTAGAGTGACTTTCCGTCCTGGTCGTGGTTGCCGATAACAGAGAAGAGTCGCATCTCTGACGAGCCTAAAGCCTCTCGAATCTGTCGTTCCAGTTGTGGATTATAGCCACCATAGTATTGCACATCATCGCCCATACTGAGTCCATAGACGGGTGTACCGGGTTTCTGGTCTCTGATAGTTTGACGGATGTCGCGCATCGTCTGGGTAGTAAATCGCTCTACGTCGCTTTTCTTGATGGGATTGTCGTCTGGCGAGTCGTAATAGGGGCTGATGGCATTGGTAACCTGCGGGTCGCCGATAACGATCATCTTATACTGCCTCTCCTTGCCATAAGGCAGGCGGGTAAGCGAAAAGTCGTATATTTTCTTTTTAGCTTTGACAGCCTGATAGAAGCAAGCCGTGCGATCGGTATCGGAATGTGTGGGAACCTCGCAATCGGCTGGAACAGAATAGTATATAAACCGTGCCAGACTGTCTCGCTTCATCTTGTATCTGCCAGTAGAATCGGTTTTCACACAAGTGTAGCCATCGCTCACGATGACGTCGGCCACTCCGTTTCCCTCCTCGTCGGTAAGTGTTCCGCTGATGGTGTAGTCTGTTTTTCTGACCACAGGTTTCACCTTCTTAATAGTGTCTTTGGGTTGTGGCTTTTCCTTTGCCACGATATTGGGTTTAGGAGTAGGAGCGGGTGGGGTAGAGGCTTTTCTGCCAAGGTGCAAAGTCATGCCTATTGCCACAAGTATGCAGCAAGTGATGGCTAAAGCTATGATGTATGTTTGTCGTTTTGTCATATTTGCTTTTCTGTTGGTCTTCTTTCGTAACTCAACTTTTCGATACAAAAGTACGTAATTATTATCGAAAACGTTCAAAAGGAAGCTCTTTTCCATCAAAAAAACATTAAATTAATGTAGAATCATTTTGTTATCTCCTCATTTTTTCATATTTTTGCAATTCTGATGATACGGCTGGAAAAGTCATGGTATAGCCGTTTCGGGACAAATAAATAAGTACAGGAAATAAACAATGGCAAACAACGATAAAGGTCTGACGCCCATGATGAGGCAGTTTTTCGAGATGAAGGCAAAGCATCCCGAGGCATTGTTGCTCTTCAGATGTGGCGACTTCTATGAAACATATTGCGAGGATGCGATAGAGGCTTCCAGGGTTCTCGGCATCACGCTGACACGTCGTAACAATGGCGGTTCGGCAGGTGGAGCAGAGATGGCAGGTTTCCCTCATCATGCTCTCGACACTTATCTGCCCAAGTTGATAAGGGCTGGTAAGCGCGTGGCTGTTTGCGACCAGCTGGAAGACCCTAAGAAGAAGCGTCAGGAAATAAAGGGCAAGAAAGGACTGAGCCAGATGGACAAGATGGTGAAGCGTGGCATTACCGAACTGGTGACACCGGGTGTGGCCATGGGCGATAATGTGCTGAACTACAAGGAAAACAACTTTCTTGCTGCCGTGCACTTCGGAAAGGCGGCCTGCGGTGTGGCTTTCCTCGATATCTCTACAGGAGAGTTCCTGACAGGAGAGGGAACTCCCGATTATGTGGAGAAACTGATGGCAAATTTTCAGCCTAAAGAGGTGCTTTATGACCGCGCCATGAAGTCGAAGTTTGAGCAGGCTTTCGGTACCAAATACTGTACTTTCGAACTGGACGACTGGGTGTTTACAGAACAGACAGCTCGCCAGAAACTGTTGGGGCATTTCAAGACCAAGTCGTTGAAGGGCTTTGGTGTGGAACACCTGAAGAATGGTGTTATCGCCAGCGGTGCCATCATGCAGTATCTTGAGATTACTCAGCATACCCAGATTAACCATATCACGGCCCTCTCGCGCATAGAGGAAGACAAGTTTGTACGCATGGACCGCTTCACCATACGTAGTTTGGAACTTGTAGCTCCGATGCAGGAGGATGGTTCTTCGCTGCTGAATGTTATCGACCGCACGGTAACGGCCATGGGTGGACGTATGCTCCGCAGATGGCTTGTATTCCCTTTGAAGGATGTACGTCCTATCAATGAGCGACTCGACATCGTGGAATATTTCTTCAAAGAGCCAGAATTCCGTCAACTGCTGGATGAACAGCTGCATCGTATAGGCGACCTGGAACGTATTATTTCCAAGGTTGCCGTGGGCAGAGTTTCTCCACGTGAGGTAGTACAGCTGCAGCATGCCCTGGAGGCCATTCGGCCTATCAAGACAGCTTGCGAGCATGCCAAGAATGAGGCTTTGAAACGAGTGGGAGAGCAGCTCAATCTGTGTGATACGTTGAAGGAACGTATCGCCAAGGAGATACAGCCCGATCCGCCTCAGTTGGTCAACAAGGGAGATGTCATAGCCGATGGCTATCATGCCGAGTTGGACGACCTGCGTGCTATCAGCCGACATGGAAAGGACTATCTGCTCAAGATACAGGAGCGGGAGATAGAGAAGACGGGTATATCGAGCCTTAAAGTGGGCTATAACAACGTCTTTGGCTATTATCTCGAGGTTCGCAATACTTTTAAGGACAAGGTGCCTGAAGACTGGATTCGCAAGCAGACTCTGGCGCAGGCAGAGCGTTACATCACCCAGGAACTGAAGGAATATGAGGAGAAGATTCTCGGAGCAGATGAGAAGATATTGATCTTGGAAACGCAGCTTTTCAATGAGCTGATCGTTGCCATGCAGGAATATATTCCGCAGATACAGATCAACGCCAATCTGATAGCCCGAATGGACTGTCTGTTGTCGTTTGCAAAGGCTTCGGACGAGAACAGATATGTAAGACCTGTGATAGACGAATCGCAGGTGCTCGACATCAAGCAGGGACGTCATCCTGTTATCGAGACCCAGTTGCCATTAGGGGAGAGATATGTGCCCAATGATGTGTTGCTCGATACCGAGAAACAGCAGATTATGATGATTACGGGTCCTAATATGGCTGGTAAATCGGCTCTGCTGCGACAGACGGCTTTGATTGTTCTGTTGGCTCAAGTGGGTTGTTTTGTTCCTGCAGAGAGTGCGAGAGTAGGTTTGGTGGATAAGATCTTCACCCGTGTGGGAGCCAGCGACAATATCTCTTTGGGAGAGTCTACCTTTATGGTGGAGATGACCGAGGCTGCCAACATTTTGAATAATGTATCACCTCGCTCGTTGGTGCTCTTCGACGAGTTGGGACGTGGTACTTCCACCTATGACGGCATCTCTATAGCATGGGCCATTGTGGAGTATCTGCACGAGCATAAGAAGGCTCAGGCGCGTACACTCTTTGCCACTCATTATCATGAACTTAACGAGATGGAGAAGAACTTCGCGCGTATCAAGAACTTCAATGTGAGTGTGAAGGAGGTGAGCGGAAAAGTCATCTTCCTGCGCAAGTTGGAACCTGGTGGAAGTGAGCATTCCTTTGGTATTCATGTGGCTGAAATTGCCGGTATGCCCAGGAGTATTGTAAATCGTGCCAACGTGATACTGAAACAGTTGGAGGACGATAATGCGGGAGTAGGTGGTGCAGGAAAGCCTAATGTGAAGCATCTTGATGAGCAGAAGGAGGGTATGCAACTCAGCTTCTTCCAGCTCGATGATCCTGTGCTGACGCAGATACGTGATGAGATTCTCGGTTTGGATGTCAACAATCTTACCCCGGTAGAGGCATTGAATAAGCTCAACGATATCAAGAAGATATTGTTGGGAAGATAAGTGCCTCCTCTTCCACAGTAGGCATTTCCTTGAAATACCAAACAAAAGAAGGTGGTATCACGCTAATCAGAGTGATACCACCTTCTATCAAATATGACGTCTTTATAGTTGAAACTATCAGAATATCTTGTAGTCCTTGCCAGTAAGATTAGAAATTGGCTTGAA
>ERZ1026878.64-NODE-64-length-85754-cov-12.899264_pt1 | contig 85754 bp, 68 predicted proteins | sample MGYA00380169_ERZ1026878 | MGnify/ENA primary metagenome ERZ1026878 (study PRJEB33269, sample SAMEA4719805) | human gut metagenome | biome: human-associated habitat; feature: organic feature; material: feces | place: Cameroon | collected 2013-10 ...
GAGCATTGCTCAGTGCGTCTGCTCCCCAGCTGTAATCGACACCTCCGCATTTGGCTGATGCCAACATTGGCTGGAAGAGCATAACACATATCGACAATATGGCAAACAAATGATTCTTTTTACAATTTATCTCTGGCATTCTTCTTTTCTATTTTTCGGGTTTTGTGCTTATTGTTGAGATTCCGCATAAACTCTTCTGAGAGGTAACTACATTGATGTTCTGGTTCAATGTGCTCCAGAAATTCATCGTTTTTCTCGTTGAGTTCTTCACTTGTCGTTGATGATGGCTGTTCCGTTATTGTTGGTTCTTCGATAAAAGAAGAGTGGGGAGTTACATTTCCAGTTGGGTTAACAACTCTAAGCCCGTCATCTGTGATTTGTTCGGTGAAGGTCATATCACCTTCGTCAGGATTGTCGTTGCGTTCTTCGATTGCAACTGGCTGTTCCTCGTTGGTCATATCCCCTACATCATAGGTCTCTTCTTCTGATTTCTTTTCATCCTTCTTGCCATGGAGGTCTAGTGTGATCATTACGGAAAAGTAGACCACATAGACAAAGGTGAGGACGAGCACAAAAATTACGAATCCTGACATTTTTCAATCTGATATTTAATTGTTATCCTTTGTTTATTATCATACTCGGAAATACTCTCAAAAGGCAGGAGAACTCCCAAAAGCATTGCAAAGGAACAGACTTTTATATGATTGACGAAAAAACACACGAAAAACCAGTTCAGTCTTAACACAGATTATAAAAGAAGTATGATAATATTTCGATAATCATACTATAAAGTTCCGGAATGGTGGTAATAAGGTTGATGTCAACCTGACATTATGAAGCATGTTTACTCTGTCTTCTTTTGGGTTATTCTACGGAGAAACATGAAGGTGTGAAAAGTCATAATGCAATAATGTTATCCTCAAAGGAAAATGGTAACATTCATTTGTTCTTTCATGAAAAAGTTGTTGAATTTAGTTTGCAAAGTACATAGAAATCCATAAAATCACACAACTGCCGAGTGCTTTTCATTGAAAAGGTTTGGTAAATCAATATATTATATATACTTTTGCATAAAATATCTCCACTCATATAATATGCAATATGAAATATAATATTGACAAGGTAATAGATTTTCTTGCCGAACTGACAGGTTGTGAAATAAGGATGTTAACTCATGAAAAAAAGAATGATAGTAAACTTCCTTTGGCAATTGCTTGCTGCTATACTCTTTATGATATTGAGTTTATGGAGACGATAGTTACCTTAGCGGTGCCCACCGAGTTTGATAACATTTCTCCGATGCAGCTATCCAAACATCAGACAAAGATGATGGAGGTATTCCACCATCCTGTTGTGTTTGCTCTTGAGTCAGTTGCATCATACAATCTATCTAGGCTAACTCATGCCAAAGTTAATTTTATTGTGCCAAATAAACTTGTTTTCGTTCCAAGTCTTCTCATTGTGCTGCGCAAAATGAGGAACAAGTCTAAGGTGATGCCCAATAAAATGCCCCCTGTTGCTCAGATGCTTGTACTCTATCATCTAGAAAAGAGTACGATTGATGGTTTGAATACTTCAGAAATAGCAAAGCTTGTAGGTTTAGCGTACCCAACTATCAATGTTGCTCTAAGGTGGCTTGATACCAATAATATAATTACACTTGTTGGAGGCAAACAGAAATCTGTCCAAATAATATTGAACAAGATGGAATTATGGAATAAATCCCTTCCACTGATGTCGTCTCCTATAGAGCGTATTCTTTTCACTGATATAAAACCTACAGGAAGTTTGATGTCTGGTGAAACAGCAATGGGACATTATACCATGCTTGCTGAGCCAACAACACCAGTTGTTGCAATCGACAAAGTGATAGCCAAAGAGAATGCCGCAATAATGAGCAAACAATACGGGGATATAAAGGTAGAAGTATGGAAATATTCTCCAACGTTGTTGTCAGAAAACGGAATAGTAGATAAACTTTCGCTTTATCTGTGCATGAAAGATAGCGATGATGAAAGAATACAATTAGAATGTGACACTTTAATTGAAGAAATAAAATGGTAACAGGAATTGAACGTTGGAAGGAATACTTCAATGAATATAAAGACAAATATGTGCTAATAGGTGGGGCTGCGTGCAATCTGCTTGAAGAAGAACTTGATATGAATCCTCGTGCAACAAAGGACCTTGACTTCGTACTTGTTGTTGAAGCTCTTACACCTGATTTCGGATTACGTTTGTGGGATTTTATCAAAACAGCCAATTATGGTCACCGAAGCAAAGGTGAAAATGAATTCAAACACGAATATTATCGTTTTACCAACCCTCAAGACAAGACCTACCCGAAGCAAATAGAGCTTTTTGCAAGAAATACAGGCATTCTAAACCTTCCAGCAGATGCACATATAGAACCGATAAGTGTTGGAGAAGACCTCTCCAGTCTGTCTGCAATTCTAATGGATGACGACTACTATGCATTCACGATTGAGCATAGCAGAAATATTGACGACATCCATGTAGCTAGTCCTGAAGCTCTAATTTGTTTGAAAGCTAAAGCATATACAGAGATGCTGGATAGAAAAGCAGAAGGCGAACAGGTAGATAGTCGAGACATTGAGAAGCATAAGAAAGATGTTTTCAGACTCATTGCTATGCTGCCGCAGGATTCTCACTTTACACTCCCTGAAAAATTGAAAAACGATATGAATGACTTTTATCAAAGAGTAGGAGAACTTCCAAATTCCGATTTCCTCAAAAACGCAGGGCTTAGAGGCTTGGATGCCGAACGACTCCTTGAACTTATCAATACGGCTTTTCTGAGATGAATACTGATGCATATCCCAATATTTATGATTTCCTAAAGTGCCGCAATGTTGCCATATGTGGAGATATTCACGGGGACTTTAATCTCCTCGTGAACAAAGTGTGCATACAATATCAGATGAAAGACACTCTGATCATTGTAGCTGGAGATTGTGGATTTGGTTTTGACAAGAGAGGCTATTATGACAACATGGTGAAAAGGAACTCCAAACGTATGAATGATGCCAATAATTGGATTGTATTCATTAGAGGCAATCATGACAACCCAGCGTATTTTGATGGCAAGGCTTTCTGCCACAAACGATTTATCGCTATTCCTGACTATTCTGTAGTCAAGGCCAATGGACACACCATACTCTGTGTTGGTGGAGCAATATCTATCGACCGTCAATCAAGGAAAGAGTCCTGGGAGTATGGTAAAAGTAAGATGCATAGGTATGATGACAGAACTATAGCGGACAACTCTTTTACAACCAATAACTATTGGCAGGATGAAGCTCCTGTCTTTAATGAGAAGGTTTTATCTAAAATTACCTCTCTGTACAAAATTGACACGGTCGTCACTCATACAGCACCAACGTTCTGCGAACTGCAAGATAAAAAAGAACTGCAGCTATGGGCATTAAGGGATGATTGTTTATTGGCTGATGTGCAGAATGAACGCGAAACAATGGATGCAATATACGAAGCCATAAAAACAGATTGCAATACGATTACTCATTGGTTTTATGGGCATTTTCATCAAAGCTGGCATTCTACCATCAATGGTGTTCTATTTAAAATGTTAGATATAATGGAGTTGATTGAGCTTACTCCTTAATTTTCCAGTCAAAAAAAGATAAATAGACTGCAAGTCTATTTGGTGGAGTAGAAACGTATGGGAATGTGTAAACTTGATTGCCAGCAAAATTTTCTTTGTCCCCAAAACATTAGTTTCCTCAAATTATTGCAAACACATCTGCATCGTTTTAATGGTGTATTAAAATAAAGCATAATGGCTAAAATGAAAGAGATTGCTATATTAGGAAGACCTATACAGCTGCAAGAACGAAGCAAGGCGCAGATGAAAGGTGTTACCATCGGAGAAATGTTGTCGTACAAGTTCTACGATGGGGAGTTTCATGGTATACCATTGCTATTCGCAGAACCTAAAGATAAAGTAGCTACCCCACGTAATTTGTCTGTTACTGCAAACAACCTTACTTCGTTATTCCAGCTTCCAACCGTATTCCTGTTGCCAACTTGTCCTGCCTATGAACGGCAGAGACTAATTGACAAAGACGTGTATTTCGTTGTATCTGACAAATACGTCCATTTGCCAATGCTTCTGGCTAATGAGCGCATTCGTAAAACCAAACAAGCTAAGGTTTTAACGCCTGTCGCACAATACCTGCTGCTCTATCATCTACAGATAGAGAGTATCGAAGGATTGGCGGCACGTGATATTGAGGACAAAATTCCGTATTCATACGCAAGCATTACACTTGGTATTACTTGCCTCGAAGACTTGGGGCTGTGCGAGAAAGTATCTGAAGGCTCTAAGCGGAAGGTAATCCACTTTGACAAGAAAGGAATGGAACTATGGAAGCAAGCCCAGTCGTTTCTCGTTAATCCTGTGGAAGAACGCATTTACTGTGACGATTTGCTTTCTGACGACCATTTCCCCATATGTGGCATCAATGCCCTTGCACATTACACGTGGCTGAATCCCGATCCGGAAAGAATGATCATGGTACCTGTCAAACAACTACGGGAATTCAAATCATCGGGAGTCTTAGTGCGCCCCAACGAATTTGATGGCAACATCATCATTGAAGCATGGAAATACCCACCTGTCACCGCTATTGGTACACAAACCGAATGGGTTGACAGATTATCTTTGGCCATTTCTCTACGTGAGGACGAAGACCCACGAGTGGAAGGCGAAGTTGAACGTTTAATTAATGAAATAGAATGGAACGGTTAAACGAGAGCAGAATGATGTTTACAACAATTTTGCCGAGCGATAGTTACTTCGTCTGAAAGACACTGGAAGGATTAGAGAAATACACTATAATGTGAATACAGACAATGCCATGTGTGTACCCAATCAGTATGCTAATAGAGAATCTTTCTGCTTTTTATCTCTTTTTATTGATGTATTTTTCGAAAACTTTAAAGTTGACTTTGGCGTATTTTTTAGACGTTGAGCAGTTGTAAACCGATGTGAATTGTTAAATAATTGCAGTATATGGCAATATATGCCGTAATTTATTTACGGATACGTTATTTTTTTGTACCTTTGCATAAGATAGGCTACACCTCAGCAAAATGCTCAAGCAAGCTTGGCTTTTTGCATTCGGTTTGCACTATCTTTGCAGTCAAAATATTCACTAATAAATATTGTCATGTTAACGAAATTTGCAGTTAAGAACTATAGAGGATTTAAGAATCGTATCGAATGGGATTTGTCTCATCCGAGCAATTATACGTTCAATAACGATGCAGTACATAATGGTATCGTAAAGAACGGCATTATCTACGGACCGAATGGAGCTGGTAAGTCGAACTTCGGATTGGCAATATTCGACATCGCCAACCATCTTTCTCACAAGTGGAAGAAACCTGATTACTATCTGAACTATGCTTGTGCATCATGCCACAACGAGCCTGTCGAATTCGATTACACATTTGCTTTCGATGGTCATGTGGTAGCATACAGTTACAGTAAAATAGCTTCGGAACTTAAAGGCGATATTATTAGCGAAAAGCTGACTATTGACAACAAAGAAGTTCTTGTTAAAGACAAAGAAGAACTTGCTATTTCCGAAGAATTTGGCTTGACCGCCGTTGCCATTCAGAATCTTAAAGACAGCGCCAACAATATTTCTATAGTAAACTATCTGTTGGGTTCTGTGCCACTTCCCAAAGACCATGCCTTGCTGCAACTTCGCGATTTCGTAGAGAATATGCTGTTCTTCAGAAGTCTCGATTATCGTGAATTCATTGGGTTGAAGGAAGGTGGCAGCAACGTGGAAGAGTATATCATAAAGAACAACCTTGCTGACGACTTTGCAGCTTATTTGAAAGAAGTAAGTGGCCAGGAGTATGAGTTTGCGCCTAACACGCAGGGCGACAACATTCTCTTCTGCATAATGAACGGTGTGAGAATACCGTTCCAATGGGTTGCATCCACTGGCACAAGGAATTTGGAGTTGCAGTATTATTGGCTGAAAGAGATGGACAACGCTTCGTTCGTCTTCATCGACGAGTTTGATGCATTCTACCACCACGAACTCTCCTATAAGATTTGCAAGCGATTGTTTGAAGGCAACAACCAGGTGTTCGTAACCACCCATGACACATTCCTTCTTTCCAATGACTTGCTTCGTCCTGACTGCTTCTTTATTCTTAGAAACAACGAAATAAAGGCTATTTGCGATTTGACGGACAAGGAACTTCGTTTTGCTCATAACTTGGAGAAACTATATAGAGGCGGAACTTTTGGCTTATGATTCTGTTTGTATTTGAAGGCGACGAGCGTGAGCCTCGCCTATATAGAACATTGGAGAAACTCTATTTCCCGAAGGTAAATGACAATATCATTTGTTCTTTCGGGAACAACATATATGACCTTTACAATGAGCTGAAGGAATATGAAGACGGCGGAGACATTGTTTCTGTCATGCGAGAACGTTTGGCTGCAAGAGGAGACTCTACCTTGAACGGCATTAGAAGTTCAGACATTTCGGAAATATTCCTATTCTTCGACTATGACTTCCAAAACTCTCACCTTTCGCTTGAAGAGATCAATCAAAGAGTAGAAGAGATGCTGGCATTGTTTGCAGACGAAACCGAGAACGGAAAGCTCTACATCAACTACCCGATGATAGAGTCCATCCGCTATACCAAGGAACTTCCCGACAACGATTATGCCAACTATGTAGTAAGCAGAGAAGAGTGCAAGGGCTTCAAACGTCTGGCTCGTGATTTTTCGGCTTATAATAGTCTCGACCACATATTGTTCAAGGATGGCGAAACGCCGACCAAGGAAAAGTATATGAAGGTGAAAGACAACTGGCAATTTCTTAAGCAGATGAATGTCTGTAAAGCTAACTTGCTTATAACAGGAGTAAAAACGATGCCAAAGGAGAAGTCTGTTATCAATCAACTATCAATATTCGAAAGACAACTTTTGCTCCATGTCAAACCTAGTAGAAATGTTGCAGTATTAAATTCTTTTCCTATTTTCATCTACGAGTATATGAAATAACAAAGTGCATAGATTAAAATAAAAACAAGCAGTGCCAACCCGAATTATTATAACTTGTCACTGCTTGTTTTATATATCTCAATTATGGTGCACTTTGCTAATACTCTGATAAAGCTTTATTCGACTCGATTTGGACAGACTATCATTCAGTAAAAAGAAAAGTTGAACAACTGAAGCATGGGTAAACTAAACAACCAAGTTTAAGGTTTAGTTTACCCATGTATATATACATGCCTCTTTAATCTTATAAAATCAAACTTGTTTCGGAGCAGTTCAAGTTTACTACCTTATATATATATAAGACCAATTAAACTTAAACCTAAACCAATAAATAGCCCATTTCTTTTTCTTTTTACTGAAATGTCTTTTGTGAGGTGAAAACGTTTTGTATGGACACTGAGAAATCTAATACGATATTTTTTGCTATTGAATGAAGAATAATACTTGAAAGCCGTGCGTCTTCTCAGAAAAATTCGTTAATTTTGCACACAGAACATGCAGAACGTGCATGGTAAACAGACAAGAAATGCTCATTTCTACAAAATCCAAAATAGGGTCATGTGTAGAATGTCATAATAAAAAACAATTACTCAATATATGCCACATCGGTGCAATCAATGTTCAATTAAAAAATAAAAATCATATGAAGTAAGATACAGAAAAATCTGAAAGAGCACATCGGTTACATATAGCCGCCGTGAAATAATATGCAGAATGTGTCTGAAAAGAAGGTGCTTTATTTTACACAAAGCTCGTAAATCACTGATATTCACCCTTCATTAGCAGCTGCACAGGCTGCAGTAGAAGAATAAACTTTGAATGCCGAAAATTACTAGGCAAGCACTTGAAAATCAGGTGCTTGCCTTTATTCTTTTCAACACGTTCTGCACGTATTATAAAAGCTGTCCATGATGCCTTCGGTTTACAAGTAGTTAAAACATCACTCTGATTTCGCCACCAAATATCTTACGCGTATGTTCCACACTGATTTGTTGTGCAAGTTCCATTTGGGTATTGTATAATTTGTCCATGTAACGATAGATGTGATTAAGGTCTACATCCTCTTCATAGTAGGATTTCAGATATTCAACTGTAGCTAACTTGCTCTTTGGTTGTGACACTCTAGCTATCACGAGGCGGCGCAAAATATCATCGGTATCTGACTAAAACCAATGCTATCATAAACTTGATTAAGTAGCAGTTGGGTGCCGTTAATGAGCACGGAGACCATATTATCTACTACATGCATAGTTTCCTCGAGTTCTTTCCCACAGCGATTATCAAAGTCTAATTGTTGCTGTCCGTCATGGGTCAGAAGCCAATATTGAGTCTTTTGGAATAGTTCTTCAGCTTCTTCGGCTGATTTCGCCACTCCAAACTTCTTCACTTCTGTGAATTTACCATGAACTTTGCATACAACAACGCTGATGGTACCCGAACGATTGATTTTCTTTCGTACAAACATGAGGCAAAACTAAGTATTTTTTGCTTGCGTCACCCAATTTAATTACGTAACTCGTTAATTCTCAACACGCGCTATCTAATTGTGCAAAAAAAGTGATAAAGTTAGGAAATGGATCTATTCGTATAGCTTCTGAATAACTTCCAACAATTCATTTACAGCATCACAAATACGCTTATTAGAACGCTGATACGAATAATGAGTTAACTCTTCTAACTGAATCCATGTTTCATCTCCATCAATAAATGAAGCACCTTCTGTTGCTTTCAATAATTCTTTAGCATATTTTTTGGTCTTACATGAGACATATACAACAAACTTATGATATTGCTTAAAGACTAACCATATAGTGCACTTGGGGTGGTCCTGACGAAGCCAAATTTCATTTCCAAAACAGTCTTTATATTCTTCATACATCAAATCTTGCTTTTCATCATGGAAAACGAAGCCATAGCAGTCGCACAGATTATGTGCCATTCGTGCCCTTTCTGTATCCAAGGCGATTTTTGCATGCTGTTTTCTTGGAACTGCAAACATAATATGGCCAGCATACCAATATACTCTAAATGTGGCTTTTTCTTCTTCTTCCTTAATCGAAATCCAGTCATACATTTTTATATCTGTACGAAGTCTCTTGATAGCCATTTTATAAGCCAACTTGTCATCGTCATTTGCATTTTGCCACGGATCTGTTTCTAGTGCATTGTCTATATAATATTGAAGAGCATCTATGATTTCATCAACTGTTTTTTTGTATAACACTTTGTGCAGCATTTCACGAACTTTATCATCAGAAGCCAGAATGTTCTTCAGATATTTGTTCTTTTCAGCTCTTTCTGTAATATATAATTCGTTGATATCTTCCCATGTATTAAACTGGGAAACAATAGCTCTGATAAGAATATGCTTTTTCTTATATATGTCGCTAATTCCATTTTTATCAAACATGGCCTTAGCACGACTCGCATTATTCTTATATTCTTCAATAGACATTTCTGGCGAATAGAAAAATGTAACCATACCTTTGAAATAGGCGTGATTTTCTACATTGACCCAAACCATCTCCCAATCTGGATTTTCAGCAATACGTCTAGCTTTTTCTACTTCCTCCAAAAGAGCACGATTTTCGCGTTCTGAAGAATTTTCATCCCTCCACTTACTCAAAGCAGCATGAAATGACACCCCTTCTGATTTTTTGTCTGCAATAAAATGAATAACTGCAGAGAACTTTCTTATTAAAGAAGAAACTGGTGTTAAGCTGTCGATGTTAGTGTTCTCTATGACATTCCATACGATTCTCATCCATTTAGCAAAAATATCAGGCTCAAAGTTTGGCATTGCCTCAATAAACTCAATAGCAGTTCCTAAAGCAATCAGTTTTACCTGACTCATTTTAGACGAGGTGTTGCAATAGAAATTGTCTCCAGATAAATCCTCGTTCTTTTCCCACACAGGAAGCATATTACTAAAGATTACTTTACTTTCGGATGAATAGTCATAATGATATATGACGTCCAGAACCTTATCAAGCGTGATGATGTATTCCGGATGTTTTTTCAATAAGTATTCGAAAGACTTGAAGCCAAAGTATTCATTACTTCCAATTTGCTCTTCTGCATTTGTGTAGAAGAACTTAATTATTTTATCTGAACGCATATCTTTATCACTAACTTCTTCTTTACTTGAAATAATGTATTTACAAGCGAAGAATCGAGAAAAGAAGCTCATGTATGCATCATCAAAGTCATCTGCTCCATTTTTCCAAAAAATATCAACCCATTTTGCATCAAGTTTAACCGAGAAATTAAAAGAGAAAGGAACCATTTCCTTTGAGTTCTTTTTGTACAACGGCACCTGCTCTTGATACCCCTGATAATCGTTGCTAGAGACGAAGTTGGTTAAATCAGCCTTGAAATTTTCAAACGGGCTTAATTGCAGACCGCGAGCATTCATCTTAATGTAAAGTTCCTCTGATAAATTGAATACCCCTAGCGATTTCACATAGAATTGCAAATATTGTAATCTTTTGTATAAATTATGTCTATTCGATTCAGTATATCGCTCATGAATAGCGTCAAGCATGGTCAACATAGCCGTGATAGTACTATCTCTATCAAAAGATTTAAAATACCATTTAGCATTTCTGATAACCTCTTTAGGCATCTTTTCCCCAAAGTCTACCTTGTACTGAGCTAATTCTTGGCAAAAAACAGTTGATGTACTTCTAGTTTCATATACGAATTTACTCAAACATTCTCTTACTTGTAAATCTTCAGAGCCGTCCAATTCTGCATTGGCAATATACCAATACAACAAAAATAATGTAGTGAGACGCTGCTGCCCATCAAGCAACTCCATCTTATAATTATCGTTACTTGCTTTGATGATTCCGTAGATAAAATTTAAATCAAAAATTTCATCGTCATCTTTCTGAAGACTGTCAAAAATCTCATCTAGAAATGTATTGCGAACATATGTACATATGCCATCCGTACGTCCTTGTGCATAAGGACGTTGTATCTGCGGTATAACAATATCTGAAACTGTCACTTGAGTTGTCTTGTCATAATCTACCTTCTTTGAAAATAGATCAATAAACGAATATCTATGATTCATATTTTTCTTAATTATTTTCTGGTAAATACTCTGAAAGCATCTTTACGATATATTTCTGATATGCCTCCATGTCTTCCTTTGCCCAAACAGAACGATTCGTTCCTTTCTCATCATAAAATTTAGAGAATATATATTGGGTTGCAACTGGAACAAATACACCTTGCTTAATTCTATCAATAATAATACGACGCTTAGTACAAAAAAGACTATTGCCATATGAACGATTAGTTTCAGAATCTAGCAATGTAAGATTGCCAATGCCATTTTTAATATCTTCATCGACTTCAGTTTCGCCTGCATTCTTTTTCAAAAGATCAATAACCGAATCATAATCCTTATTCTCCATTTTTGACTCAATCGTTGTTTTCTCTTCTTCTGAAAGATAATTTTTTCTATCCTCAAAGGCAGTCGTAATCCATTCTTTTTTCAAATCATCTTTCTTTAATGCATTAGTATGAAATGAGTCGATGTGTTCTATATCCCAATCTTGTGCATTCAACACATCAAATGGAAATTTGTAAACATCTGATTCTGACTCCAGCTTGTCGTTTTGAATATTTAGCAGATGAATATTTAATGTAAGTAATAGTCTGTAAATATTCTTTCTATCTTTGTAGGAAGTCGTAATGTTACCATCATCGTCTCTCTTAACACCTCTTAGATAGAATCTGATTCTTTCTTTGAGATATAATATAAAGTCAGTCTGAGTAGAATCATCTGGCATTCTATCATAATGCATTATGAGGCGACTGATATCTTCGCCACATTGACTTAGTAAACCGATATAATTGCATGTGGCAGGTGTACAGAACCAATCATCTAAAGTACGGAAAAGGGTCATAACCTCTTTCCATGCTTCTGCTACTTCTTGTTGCAGTTCTTCTCCCTGTTTACCTTCAAACTTGTCATAATAGAATCTAAAGATAGCACCTTTTCTCGTATCTTGAATATCCTTGTCGGCTTTTCTTAATTGATCATTCCATTCTTTTTCATCCAATCCACTCAGAATATGTTTCTTGTAAATTAGAGAGAATAGCAGATCGATACGGTTTGGCATATCTGTACCTTTCTTTTGTAGAAAATACCAGAAATTATTAGCATGAAGAGCATTCTCTATAAATTCCCATTCGATAGCCAAAGTTGATTGTTTAATGAACTTAGAACTCTGCTCAAAGTTTTTGTTTAATAAGAACAAGCCTTTTATAAGTTCAGCATCAGTAAGACGAATCTTACCAGTATTTATCTTTTGAAATTCTTTAATGCTGCTTTTCTCCTTATCCTCAGCCAACTCATACCAAAGAACCTGGACAGAACCAGTCTTGGTATTTCTCATGCCATTAAGAAGACTAAAGAACGAATTTCGAACAGTGTCAAGACTACCTCCTAGATTATATCTCTGGTTGATAATTTTGCCATCGTTCTTAATCCAATTATCTATATATCTAAATGCATTAGCCATATGATAAAAATCAATATTGTCTTTTTGAACATCTTCTGACTTTATCATATCAAGGTTGAGGTTCTCGAGAAATACCGATGAGTCTTCTCTGGTTGCATAAAGAATATGATAAAGTTCTTTACCATCTTCTTCCTCTTTTAGAGTTTCGGCATCCCAACCTTTTTTAGCTACAAGATATTTGTATAAGAGAAATATTGAAGTTAATCTTTGCTGACCGTCAATTATTTCCCATACTCCCTTTTTCTGCAGAACGTCTAGAGAAACGTCTTTGAAAAGTTCCTTCAACTTCTTCTCATCTGTAATTGGACGAGCGATAATCGGCTGAAGGCAATAAAAATCGTAATCATCTTTGGTATCATTTGCAAAACAAAGAAGATCTCTAAGCAAATCATCAACTTGCTTATCTGTCCAGCGGTAACCGCGCTGGTAGGATGGTATGTAAAAATATCTACCATCGAGTAATTCTCCTATAGCATATTGTTCAATAGAATTGTCCATGTTTCTTATTTAATTCTCAATGCTAATGCAAAAATAAATATTATTAAAAATAGCACTTACAAAACAAATAAATTGATGTTTTCTTCATGTGTATGGTACTTCATCTGCCTATACAACTAAACAGGAAGTAACCATCCGAAACCAAGCACCTTGCACTCCAACTAAAACACAGTGACCTTTGCATCCCAAAAACTGATTATATTGTTATTCTTCGCTGAACAAAGTCCATGTCAAACAATTTAGACCACCGCCACTGTTAGTGTTCACATCGGGATTCTCTAGAATTTGAGTCATATCACAATCGATAAGCTCTACATCATAAGAAACTCCAAAGGCTTGCTGAATCTGTTGTACAGCTGCTTTGTCGAGTTCATCCCAATCTAATTTTGGAACAATAATATGTTTACCAACTTGTAGAAAATTAATGTATCCCCAACTTTTCGATTTCAAGAGGCTCCACATCTTGGTACCTTTGATTCCTTCAATATCTCCAAAGTGCAGACGTTCAATATCAAAGTATTCTTTCAGTGGCTCACTCAGACGTTCTTCATCGTCCAAATCACAGTAATTTGTAATCAGAACTTTTCCTTCGGTGATATATCTAACCATTCCATCGGCATGTCCAATCGGATTTTCATCTTTTCCTTCCCATTCGATCAGAATAAGACGAATCTGATTATCAAAGAATTGGTTCCACCAGTCTGTAAGTTCTTCTTTGGATAGATTGTTCTCATTCAATATTTTGCTACACATGATGACTGTCGGCTTACCAAACTTGTCAATAGCTTTGATTACATTGCCTCCATCAAGAACAAGAGGGATTGTTACAACTTCAAGATTAAATTTGTCTGCCTTTCGAGTATGAACTTTGTGTAGCATCCAGTTGGTGATACAAACTTTTTGGTCGCTAAGATAATCTGGACGATAGGTATAGTTTAGAAAGAGATCTTTTGTCAACTGCACTGGCATATAATCTCTTGACCAGATGTCACGAGTATTATACAGGTCATAGTGCTTCATGGTCTTAACAGACTCTTTCAATGCTGCATACATCTTTACTCTTAACTGAAAGCCCAAACCGCTGCTCTCTGCTGGGAGAAGACTGGAATAACAAATCGTATTGGTCATGTTATCCGTTATGAAGTTATCTTTTGATATTATCATACTCTTAGTTTTTAGACAATTCGATGTTTACTATGACAGTTGTAATTCTTTGTTCACAAAGGAAGGCAATGCAGGACGTACTACATTGCAAATCCATTACTAAAGTTTCCCCTCCCCCAAAAAGGGGGTGAGAAATAAAAGTATTTCAATTTTTCTTCGTAATTTAGTAGGTGACAAACAACTGATTTACAATGGAAAAAGAGGAAACTGTTACAGAAGCAAAAATAAGCAATTTAGATGAACTTACCAAGGTCTTATCTTTAAAAAGAAGCTCAAAAGCAACTTCTAGTAGTTAAGCAGACATTTGGCATCGGTAAAATTGTTCAGAATCTCAAGTTTGAGAAGGTTCAAGGTTTTACTATGAGTTCCCTCTTTATCACGCTCGTCATCGTGCGTTTGTGGGGAAAAACGGTTGCCAGTGCCACTTCCAATAATATTCAGAAACATTTGCAATGTATCTAAGAACACATTGTATCGTGCATTTTTGAATGAGCGCTTCAACTGGCGAATGTTCCTTACTCAAATAACCCTTCGATTCCACGCCATCCTTCAAGAGCGTCAAGTGAATACTGATACAAATGAAATTTGTGCTATCCTTGATGATACAACTTTTCAAAAGACTGGTGTTCGAATCGAAGGTGTCAGCAAAGTGTTTGACCACGTCACCCATAGATTCATTCACGGAATGAAATGCCTGACACTTTCCATTTCTGACGGTATAAGCTGTTACCCCATAGACTTCTCCATTCATCGGGAAAAGGGAAAGAATAAGAATTACGGTTTAACCTCAAGACAGTTGAAGGAGCAGTTTCAAAAAAAGCGGAACGCAAAAAATCCAGACTATGCGCGCAAGGCGGAATGTGATGAGAGCAAACTCGAAATGGCCAAGCGCATGCTTAGTCATGCTGTCAAGCATGGTATCTCTTTCAAGTATGTTCTTGCTGATAGTTGGTTTACATGTGAATCGCTCATTCATGCAGTCCGTGAACTATGTGGAGGTGAGTACATTATATCGGATTAGTCAAGATGAATCCAAAGTTGCGTTATCAGATAAGCACATCCAAGCGTCCTAAGCACATCCACGAACTGATTGCAATTCATGAACGCACAGCTTCACACTATTGTAGAAAATACAAGTGTAAATACATTCAGCTTCATGTAAAGATGGGCGAAGACCCCGTATGCATTTTCATCATTAAATACGGACGAAGTACCAATTGGAAAGTATTGCTCACGACAGATACCTCCATGGGGTTCGTCAAAGCATTTGAACTTTATGAAAGACGTTGGGGGATAGAGGTTATATTCAAGGAATGCTGTGGGTATCTTGAACTATGAAAATGTCTGAGTCGAAGCTACAATGCTCAGATTGCAGACACCACCTTGTGCTTCATGATGTATCACATGCTGTCCTTGGCCAAACGCTTTTCTGAATACGAAACCATGGGTAGTCTGTTCCGTTCCGAGCGTGATCAGCTGCAAATGCTAACACTATGGAGCAGAACTTTGGAAGAAGTTAGGCCTCTTTTGGAAGTTTTGTCGCAAGAAGCAGGCATTGATCTATTGGAATGTCTATCAACAGTAGCTGCACAACAAACGGCCGACTTCTCCACAAAGGTATGGGCACATCTCCTATGCGATTCGGATGATTTGGCTATGCCCGATTTGAGCTAAACATTTTTAACACGCGTTAATCGATTCGGAATGCATCGATTTTCAAACTATCGATCAAAAGAAGTCACTACACACTTAGCTAAAATAAAGGGGTGGGAAACTTCAGTTCATAATACCATTATCCGTGTCACGCAGGTTTATCTTCTTTTCTGCTGACTTATGTTTGTTGCCTCGGCTCAGTTGCCAAGATATATTCAACGTAACGAGATTGCCGCTATCCTTAGAATAACCAATAGTGTGCTTATACAGATTACGGTTGAGCAATACATTCTCGTATGACTTATGATTGCTGTCAAAGGGGTTGGCCCATGACAATGAGAACTGCAAATCGCGCCACATGTAAGAGGCTTTTAGAACCGAATAAGCACCGCTGAAGCCTTTCGATTCGCCTTCAAAAAATCGGTTGCCGTTATCTATGTATCCTTGCAACGTGAAGTGGCCGAGATAAGCCGTGATGCTACCTACATAAAACCACGATGTATAGCAATGTGTATAGTCTTTGCCGAAATTAAAGCATCTGTTCATTCCTCCATAGGCTGCAATCTGAAGTTTTTCGGGCAAGAGCCAATAGCCAGCATACGCCATAGCGTTCAGCACAGAAATTTCCTTTTGATTAATCTGAGTATAAATGAATTTATTGTCGTCAGTTCGTTCATAATGAGCCATGTTGGGTTTGAAACATTGTTTGTAATAACCTTCAACAAAGGTCTGCAGGCGATTGGTATTATATGAAAACTGTAATCGGTGGTCCATATCGCGCGAAGGTTTCAAATCTGGATTACCAATAGTCCATTCCATGCTATTGGTGCGAATCATAGCATCACTCGTCATGGCTATACGGGATACCCTGTCCCACATCTGATAGGTATAGCTCAACTGCATATTGTTATTGATGTTGTATGTCAGCGAGGCTTTTGGACGGAATGTCCAGAAGTTATATCTGTGACCATTCTGAGTGTAATGGATATAGCTTGCGCCTGCACCTAATGTGTAACGCAACGGTCGGAACAGGCCCTTAATTTCTGCAAAGGCATATAGGCGGTTGTTGTTAGTCTTGGTCAAAGCGGAAGCGTCGCCAAGATAGTCGTTCTTTGTGTGTTTATAGCTATAGTTCAAGCCTGTTGAGAGTGTAAAGGGCTTGAGCTTGTTCTCATAAATCACCTCAGTAAGGAGAGATGCCGTCTTGCCGTCCACATCATATTTATAAGGCGTGCCCTCGTCATAATAGCTGCTTGTCTGTGTGGATATATAGGTACCTACGGCATTGGCTGTGATGGATTGGCGTGGGGTGAGTTGACGAAAGAAATAGATATCCAATACAGGCGAAAGGCTCTTGTTTTTTTCTCGGCTTGTAGCCTGATATTGTCGAGAGCCGTCCGTGATGTCCTTAATATTATAGTTGTCAGGAATGTTGTTGAATGCTCCACTCAAGGATGTTTGAAAGACGGTTGCTGTGGAGTCGGACCAGTTATAGGTTAGTTTTGCGTCATGCGCAATGGATTTACCAAGCGACTCCACATCGTTTCGCTCAATAGTGTAGATACTGCCGTCTGTCAAGGTGTATTCTGCCAACTGCTTGCTCTTTTCGCCTTTGTTTTTATATCCACTCACATCATACGAAAGCGACCATTCACTCTTTCCGTGGTTCCATTTACCATACACCGAGCCATCGCCTTGCAAGGTGGTAAGAGCCGAAGTTATGTCCGTACCAATAGTATAACCGCTCTCGCTCCTGCGTGTAACTATATCAATTACATAGGCAATGCTTTCGCCATAACGAACGCCGGGGTTGTTTATAAAGTTTATCTTGGCAATATCCTTCGGATTGAGAGCCAACATCTCCTGTTTGCCTACAACAATGCCATTTACTCTCAGTTGAACGCTACCTCTGTTATCAATAGTAGTAATAGTATGGCTGATGTTGTCAATACGAATATTGGCAAGTGTGAGTTTCTCAAGAATGCTGTAACCATTGTTCGAAGTCTGCTTCTGTACATCGGTAGGATAGATTATCATACCGTCGGCCTTGTTCACTACCTTAGAGGCTTTTACCGTTACTTCATCAAGCGTGATTGTCTTGTCCACATTCTGAGCATTAGCGCAGAATGCGGAAGTCATAATAATTGAAATTGTAAATAATCGTTTCATTTTGCACCATGTTTTTATTTTATGGTGCAAATTTATTTTCTCCTTGCAAGAAAGCCAATTATTCAGGCTGACATCTCCCTGACAATTGACCAACAAAAGCCTATCTATCTGATTTTCAGACTATAGCTCTTACCCCGATTCGATTCGATTTTCAGCATGCTATGTGTTTCTATGATAGGTTTTATACGTCTGATTAGCGTATAAAGCGTATCGCTTGCATTAGGTTTCTTAGGCCATAGTCGGTCGCAAATCTCCTGTTTCGATAGCGTATGAGAATCTGTCGTTATGAACATTTCGAGCAAGGAGTGTTGCATGGGAGTAAGACGTATCTCCTCACCCGATATGGTCATGAATTTATCATCATGGAACACAATACCACCGTATGCCAAACCTTGAACTATCAACTCCGGCTTATTCCTTCTTACATACCACAAACTACTTAGCAGCCACAGCATTCCGATAAACAAAAGAGAGCCCGAAGCCTTTTGGTCGGACATCATGAAAGTCGTAGCAAAGTTGCAATTTGCCTCTGCCACCAACTTTGTTTCCCAACGTCCACCCCTGCGTACGGTACGCATGGCGATACCTGCCGTATCTTTCAATTCGGCTATAGTGAGGCAGTTGCGATAACAACGTATGGTGTCTGTAGTAACCACATTGTCTGGCATTTTCATAAGAACTTGCTTCAGTGCTTGATTAACATCCTGGGCTATCATGTATTCTGTTCTGTGATAGCTGTTAATGCCTGTGCACAACGCACAAAGCATAAGAAAGCTGAACACTATGTATGGAAGGATCTTCATAATTTATCCAATATAATACGTGAAATACTTCATTAATGACACAAAGGTACATTTTTCAGCTGAAAACACACATTACTTTATTGAAACAGTGCGTAAATTGCAGAAAAATCATTATTTTTGAAGAAGTAAGTGTAATATGGGAAATATAGCTTCAAGACTCAACGAAGCTACTTTGTGGTCAAAAACGGAAGAAAAATTAAAATCATTCTCTTTTATGCAGATGCACTGCATAGATAGATATAACTTTGCGACAAGAAAAATAATAGAATACAATATATGAACAAGCAACAGCTGGCAAACAGAATATGGGCATCGGCGAACAATATGCGCAACAAGATTGATGCCAATGAGTATAAGGACTACATTTTGGGACTTATCTTCTACAAGTTCTTGTCCGACACAGAGGTGAAATACTTCATCGAGGACTGCGAATGGGAAGAAGATGAGCTGGTGGAACTCGTAGAGAACTACGAGGATATGAATATGAAGAACGCCATCGCCGAGTGTCAGGAACACATCGGCTTCTTTATCGAATATAAGTATCTGTTCAATACTTGGCTTACAGATACCGAGTTCAGCGTCGCAACGCTCAGCGAGGCACTCAGTAACTTCGAGCGTCTGATGAGTGAAAACTTCGCATCGGTGTATGCCGGCATCTTCAAAACCCTGCGCGAGGGTCTGAGCAAACTGGGTGACAATCCTTCGGCACAGACCAAGGCTTTGAAAGGACTCATCAAACTCATCAAGGATATACCGACTGATGGCTCGCAAGACTACGACGTGTTGGGCTATATCTATGAGTTCCTTATCAGCAACTTTGCCGCCCATGCTGGCAAAAAGGCAGGTGAGTTCTATACACCCCACGAGGTTGCTATGGTGATGTCGGAGATTGTGGCCGAGCACCATAAGGAGAAGGAGTCGCTCGAAATATATGACCCCACCAGTGGTTCCGGTTCGCTGCTCATCACCATCGGCAAGGCCGTGAGCAAACACATCAGGGGTAAGAACAAGGTGAAGTACTACGCCCAGGAACTTAAGGAAAACACCTACAATCTTACCCGTATGAACCTCGTAATGCGAGGCATCATTCCGCAGAATATTGTCACCCGCTGTGCTGATACACTGGAGGAGGACTGGCCTATCCACGAGGAAGGTTCTGATATTGACAAGCCCCTGGCTGTTGATGCTGTGGTGAGCAACCCGCCTTATTCGCAGCATTGGGATCCAACCAACAAGGAAATGGACGCCCGCTTTGCCCAGTATGGACTGGCACCGAAAACCAAGGCCGACTATGCTTTCCTGCTCCATGAACTGCATCACCTTAAGTCGGACGGCATTCTTACTATTGTGCTGCCACATGGCGTACTGTTCCGTGGCAAGGCACCAAAGAGGTTCGACAAGGACGGTAATCTGTTGCCCATCGAAGAGCGTGAAGAAGGTCAGGCTGAAGGCCAAATTCGTGCAAACCTCATCGAGAAGAACAATATCGATGCCATTATCGGTTTGCCAGCTAATATATTCTTTGGCACCGGCATTCCCACACTCATTATGGTACTGAAAAAGAACCGTGGCGACGAGGGTGTGCTCATCATCGATGCCAGCAAAGGCTTCATCAAGGACGGCAAACAGAACAAGCTCCGTGCCTCAGATGTGAAGAAAATTGCCGACACCTATCGCGAGCGAAAGAACATTCCTGGTTACTCCCGTGTGGTAAGTCGTGACGAAATTCGCCGTAATGAGTACAATCTCAATATACCCCGCTATGTAGATTCGAGCGAGGCTGCCGTGAAATATGACATTTACAGCACCATGTTTGGTGGCATTCCTAACACCGAGATTTCAGACCTTGGCATCTACTGGACAGCCTTTCCTACGCTGCAGCAGGACATCTTTGCAGCCGAGGCCGATAAACCATACTCCTCGGTCAAGGTCGGGAATGTATTAGATACGATTTTGGCTAACGCAGATGTAAAGGCTTTCAAGGCAAACTTTGCCACTGCCTTTGCTGATTTCCAGACGATGCTTCATCAGCGTCTTGTAAATCATGTGGAAGATGTGAAGGAACTGGAGGAGAACGACAACATCTCTGCCGACATCTTCCGCCGCATCGCCCCGCTGCCCCTTGTGGATAAGTATGCAGCCTATCAGATTCTGACCGACCACTGGCAGGACATCATGGGCGACATTGAAATAATCCAGACTGAAGGCATGGGCGCTTGCAATGTGGTGGAACCGAAATACAAGATGGTGAAGGACAAAAATGGTGTAGAGCAGGAAGTGCCAGACGGTGAGAAGGGCCGCATCATGCCTTTCGACCTTGTTCAGCACGTCTATTTCCAGACTGAACTCGACGGCCTCGCCGCTATCTCAGAACGCATCGAGGCCATCAATGGCGAAGTTGATGCCATCAAAGATGACTTCAACGATGACGAGCAGGAAACCTATCTTGACGCAGAAAAAGACGGTGCACTCGACAAAAACAAAATCAAGGCTGATGCCAAGCCCAAGGTCGATGTTGAGCCTGATACCAAAGACAAGCTGAAGGCTATTGTAGCCCTTTGGGACGAACAGTCTAAGGCAAAGAAGGCACTCACCAAGAAGACACTTGAACTCCTTGCCAAGACCAAAGAAAAGATAGAAACCCTCGATATGCACGAGATTAGCGCCTTGCTCGATGAGAAGTGGATAGTACCTGTCACCACAGCCATCAGTGCCATGCCTGATGCGGTCATCGCCACGCTTGCCGATGCCGTCCAGAGTTTGGCAGAGAAGTATTCCGTTACCTATCATGACATAGAACGCGACCTCGCATCGTCACAACAGACATTGGCCGATCTCGTCAGTCAGCTTACTGGCGACGAGTTTGCTATCAAGGGTTTAACCGAGTTAATCAAAGGGTGAGTATGGAAAACGAGTTCAAAGATTTCGACGAGTTGGCAGAAGCGTTCAAGTCTGTGGCAGAAGCACAAAATGCGTGTCTGAAGCAATGCAAAACCATATTGGCAGGCTTTAAGGCACTTGGCGAGCGCGACATTAAGTACATGGACGGCTATATGGACGGCTTGTGGGATTTCATAGAAGCTGGTGGTGAGACAGAGAAGCTTTATAGGGACTATCTGGCTTATATCTCCGAGTTCAATCCCAAAGAGGCGCAGCGGCGTCTCAAAAGTTTGGAAGATGACCTTGGCTACTGGACTCCTGTTGTCATAGCGGCCGCGTATGTGGCCAAAGAACTGCACCAGGGACAAAAGGACAAAGGTGGTAATGACTATTTTACCTCTCATTTGCTTCCCGTAGGAAACAGTGGGTTTGATTGGAAAGAAAAGGTAGTCGGCTTTCTGCACGATGCTGCTGAGGACACAGATTATAGCGTGGAGAATGTTGTGAATGCTGTGCGCAAGAAACTTGACACATTGGCAGACAGCAAGTCTGATGATTGGTGGGACGAGTTTGACATTATGCCATATCCCAATGGCTCTATCTTCTTCCCCTCTGATGATGACTGGGCTGAAATAGCCTCTGCGCTTCATATCTTAAACCACCATAATGCCCCTAACAGGACTGTCTATATCCAAAAAATTAAGCAAAACATGCTCCCGCTCAGAGTGAAGCTCAATGACTTGAGAAACAATTTGGACATCAGTAGAATACCACAACCAACCAGTAAAGACTTGGAACGCATTGAACGATATAAAGCTGAATACGGTGAGCTGCTAAATACTTTCTATGAGTTGATTGACAAAGAACAGGAGGAGAACGTATGAAAGAGCCGAAGATAAGATTTAAGGGGTTTAGTGGGGAGTGGAAGGATCTTCCATTCTCTGAAATTGTAGAACGAACTTCATCCACAGGAAAGACTGGAAGTTTGCCTGGGATCGAATTTGAAGATATAGTATCTGGTGAAGGCTGTCTTAATAAAGATGTATATCAGAAGGATTGTCGAAAGTGTGGAAAGATATTTCGTGAAGGAGACATTCTTTTTGGAAAACTTCGTCCATATCTGAAGAATATCTTGTTAGCAGAATTTAGAGGAATAGCGATAGGTGACTTTTGGATTCTTCGTCCTGGTGATAATGACAGTAAGTTTATTTACAATCTGGTCAATTCGGAGGCTTTTATGAGGGTCGCTAACGTATCCTCTGGTTCGAAAATGCCGCGAGCAGATTGGAACTTAGTATCATCAACAAGATTCCTTCTTCCGCAAGATAAAGTTGAGCAAGAAGCCATTGGTAAATACTTTACCTCCCTCGACGCACAAATCTCGGCATCAACCTCTCGTCTTGTTTCATTGAAGAAGATGAAGGCGGCGAGTCTGCAGGCTATGTTCCCGCAAGAGGGAGAAACTGTGCCCAAAGTAAGATTCAAGGGATTCGAGGGGGAATGGAAAAAGGTGAAGTTCGACAAGGCTTTTTCGTTTCTTAAGAACAATTCATTGTCTCGTGCTGAATTATGTAACGATGGGGATATTATAAATATTCATTATGGAGATGTACTGATAAAATATGGAGATATCCTTGACATTGGAAATGATGAAGTTATTTATGTTGCAGACTCTAATGTAGCGAACAAACTCTACACTGATTGCCCAATAGTTAATGGTGACATAATAATTGCAGATGCCGCAGAAGATTTCACGGTTGGAAAGTGCGTGGAAGTTCAAAATGTAACAAAGCAGAAAATAGTCTCTGGCCTTCACACAATCCCATGCCGTCCATTAGAGAGCACTGCTCCTAACTTTTGGGGATATTATATTAATTCCAACTCGTTTCATCGGCAGTTGTTGTCAATGATACAAGGTTCTAAGATATCAAGTATATCTAAGACATCTTTGTCAGCGACTTATGTGGTTTTTCCTGTCGTAGAAGAGCAACAATCCATCGCCTCTTTCTTCACCTCTCTCGACCGCCAAATCGCCCTCCACACCCAGCGCTTAGAGAAACTGAAGCAGATTAAGGCGGCATGCCTGGACAAGATGTTTGTGTAATGTAGCTCGATATTTATAAAGAGACTCAACTTTCGGATTTAGCAAGTGCGGCACGAATAACGGCGGCGACCGTACGTTGTCAAACGAAAAGGTGATGCACGTGTGGGAGTGATGAAAGCACAAAACCAAGCCTAAGTCATGCCACATCGACCGTAGTAAGCGTTTACTTCGAACGTAGTAAGCATTTACTTCGAACGTAGTAAGCGTTTACTTCGAACGTAGTAAGCATGTTGAACGAACGTAGTAAGATAACTCAAGTCTCGTATTTAACTCAAACGGGACCCAATGAATTCTATAGCCCAAGGCAAGCAAAGCGGCACCCTGGGTCTTCCCCGTGTTGGAGCGGTAGCGCCCTTACAGGTAGGGTGTTCAAAATCAACATCAGAAATGAGACTGGTTTTGTTGCAAAAAACGCGAGCACTAATGGGGGCGACGCGTCTCGCGTCGGGATAGAGAAAGGAGGGAAGATACGAACTCTGCTAAATAATAGCTGCATCTTTTCCCGACGCGAGACGCGTCGCCATTAGAGGTAGCGTTTGGTGCTTGAATAGGTTATGTAAATACCTGGGTCCGCCCGCCTTGGTCAAATCCGAAACCTCAGTAATAATAACACTGAATATTAACAAGATAATAACAACATAAAGATATGCCAGTAGATGTATTGATACGTCCTTTCACAAAGGAATTAGATTTTGAGGAAGCACTGGCAAAGCTGCTTCCTCAGCATGGTTGGGAACCCCGCATCATCAAGAATCCCACAGAGGAGATGTTGATTAAGAACTGGGCCGCCATCATTTACAATAACAACCGTGACGTGAACCGCTTGGGCGACTTCCCGCTCACCGACTCAGAGATGCAACAAATAATCACACAGGTGGATGCCTTGCGGTCGCCTTACGAGGTGAGCAAGTCCATTGGTGGTGGATTGGTGAAGATCAAGCGTGACAACGACAAGGACAAGATTAACTTTGGCAGGGAAGTCTATCTGAAGATTTTCGATGCTAAGGAGATACGTGCCGGACAGAGCGTGTATCAGATAGTGCGCCAGCCGAAGTTTCAAACCAGGCATCCGTTGGCCAGCACACGACGGGGCGACGTGATGCTGCTTATCAATGGTATGCCCGTCATTCATATAGAACTGAAACGCTCGGGAGTGGACGTGACACAAGCTGTCAACCAGATAAAGAAATATGCCCATGAGGGGGTGTTCAGTCGTGGCATCTTCTCGCTCGTACAGATATTTGTGGCCATGACACCTGAAAAGACACTCTACTTTGCCAATCCTGGCAAGTCGGAGAACTTTTCACCGAGTTTCTACTTTCATTGGGCAGACTTCAACAATGAGGAGATGCACGACTGGAAGCGCATCGGTGCCAACCTGCTCTCTATCCCCATGGCCCACCAGATGATAGGCTACTACAGCATTGCCGACGATAAGGACGAGACGCTGAAGGTGCTTCGCAGCTATCAGTATTTTGCTGTGACCAAGATTTGGGAGAGGGTGCGTGCCACTAACTGGGACGACCACTCTCACCGTGGCGGCTTTATATGGCATACCACGGGTTCGGGCAAAACGATGACCTCGTTCAAGGCGGCACAGCTCATAGCCAAGGCCGGCGATGCCGACAAAGTAGTATTCCTGCTCGATCGCATCGAACTGAGTACGCAGAGTGCCGACGAATATCGTGGATTTGCCAATGCCGACGATAATGTGCTCGACACTGAGGACACGCAGAACCTCATTCGTGTGTTGGAGAGCGACGACAAGGACGAGAATCTTATTGTTACCTCCATACAGAAGATGAGTCGTATCACACACGAGAACCATGTGCCGCAATCCACCATTACAAAAATCAACAACAAGCGCGTGGTGTTCATCATAGACGAGTGCCACCGCAGTGTGACGGGTGGCGGTAAGGAGAGTGGCAGCGGTATGCTCTTGACAATCAAGAACACCTTTCCGCGTGCCGTGCTCTTTGGCTTTACCGGCACGCCTATTTTCCCTCAGAATGCCCATGGCGAGATGACCACAGAGGTCATCTTTGGCGACATGCTACATAAATATACGCTGGCCAGCGGTATTCCTGATGGCAATGTGCTCGGTTTTGACCTCTATCGCGAGGACACTTTCCAACCTAATGAGATACGTGAGGCTGTGGCTCTGCGTGCCGTGGGTGCTGAGAGCTTTGACGAGATAGGGGAGGACAAGGAGAAGGTCGACCTCTACAACAAGTGGCTGCATGAAACCGACATGATAAAGGTGGAGGACGAAGCCAAGAGTCTTTACCAGTCAGATGAGCACCATAAGGCGGTGATGCAGAAGATTGTGGAAGAACGACCAATGCTCAGCCGTAATGGTAAGTTCCATGCCATACTGGCCACAAAGAACATACCTGAGGCTATCGAGTACTATCATCTCTTCAAGCAACACTATCCTGAATATAACGTCACCGCAATATTTGACGACAGCATTGACAATAATGGTGGCGGCGAATATAAGGAAGATGCTATCCTTGAAATGTTGGAGGACTATAACCAGAAATATGGTACCACGTTCCAGCAATCTACATACGCCAAGTATAAGAAAGACGTGGCCAAGCGACTGGCCCACAAGGCCCCTTACCAGCATTTGGAGAAGGATAAGCAACTTGACTTGCTCATCGTGGTAACGCAGATGCTCACGGGTTACGACTCAAAGTGGGTCAATACGCTCTATGTAGATAAGCTGATGCAGTATGTGGATGTCATTCAGGCGTTTTCACGCACCAACCGGTTGTTCGGTCCTGAAAAGCCATTCGGCATCATCAAGTATTTCACCCGTCCGGAGCGAATGAAGAAGAATATCGACGAGGCACTCGAACTCTACGTTAACCAACCGCTGTCGGTATTCACAGACAAATTGGAGGCCAACTTGGAGTATATCAATACGAGTTTCAATGCCATTGATGCGCTCTTTAATGCTGAGGGTATAGAGCACTACGCCACATTGCCACAGGCAGAGGCTTCGAAGAAAAAGTTTGCCAAGGAGTTTTGCGCGATGACCAACCGACTGGAGGCAAGCAAGATGCAGGGCTTCGTTTGGGATAAACTGGAATATGAGTTCGCGCACGCCTCAGGTTGGACAACAGTGAAACTGGCCTTTGACGAGCAAGTTTACAAGATTCTGCTACAACGCTATCGCGAACTCTTCACGAGTAGCGGAGGAGGTGGTGACAATGACGACGATGTCTATCAGCTGGAGGCATACATCACGGAGACTGGTGCCGGCACAATAGATGCAGAGTATATCAATGAGAAGTTTATCAAATTCATCAAGAACCTCTATACCACAGGTCCTGGCAGTGAACTTGTGAAGACAGCACAGCGAGAACTGCATAATGCCTTTGCCTCGCTTTCACAACGCGACCAACGCACCGCCCAGCGCATACTGCACGATATTGAGAGCGGTGACTTGCATCTCGTCAAGGACAAAACCATCTATGACTATATTCTCGATTATCAGAAGCGGGAATGCGACCAGCAGGTCTATACGCTTGCCGAGGTAACGGGACTGAACATTAATCGTTTGAAAGACCTTGTCACCAAAGACACTACGGCAGAGAATGTCAACGAGCACGGGCGTTTTGATGAGCTTATCCGCACACTCGACAAGGCAAAAGCTGTGGATTTCCTAAAGAAGGTGACAGAACAAGATGTGCCCAAGCGTTTCGTCATTACCAACATGTCGAGCATTGTGCGCAGGTTTATCCTTGACCCGACCGACAGAGCGAGGATTATCTATGCCTATCAGAATGCCGCATTTATCCTTGACGAGAACATTCCTGATGAGTTGCCCGAAGAAGAACAGCAACAGGAGGCCCCTGAGGACGAGCAGCAACGCACAGAAGACAACAAATGCACTTATGATGAAATGAAGGCGAACCTGCGCGAAGTTGTGAAACGTGACCTTCGTAAGGTGCCCAATATGCCATTGACGCGGAATGTGGTAGATGGTTTCTTTAAGATACTTACTATCCACACAATACCGAGTGTAGATGGTGTAGGTCTTGACCTGTATAAGGCCATTGGTGAGCTTTTCGGACGCAAGAAGGTGAACATCATTGACAAGCATGTTAATTCTGGCAACCTGTCTGTGAAGTTCGAGGTGTTCTTGAAGAAGATCTATTACATGATACATGGTGAGGAAATGCGTCCTTCAGGCGACAGTAACAAGGTGACACTAAGCACATGTATCTTTGCTTTCGACTGCCTAAAGCGTCTGCGCTATAGTCAGAGAGAGACTGAGCAGAAGTTGTCCGGCTACTTGAATCTCATACGCAACAATCGCAACACAAGTGATGGCAACGGAGCACACGCTTCCTATCTCCTGACAGAAGCTCAACTTGATGAGAACATTAAGGCGTTCGCTACTCTATACCTCTATGTGACAGGCATGTGCTATGATGAGCTGAAAGCCAAGTATGACATCTGATATCAGGGTGGTTCTAATAACAGAATTTTTAGAACCACCCTTTAGCAAGAGCATGGAGAATATTTCATGAATATGCTGGGAACACGCACGATTGGAAAAGCCGCTCGGGAAGCGGAGTCAAGTCTCGTGTTGATGTAAATTTCTAAGACGAAACAGTTGTGGTTGGGACTTTTACCATACTACAACAACTTACACGCCGAGTATCTTACATCTTACACTAACACGCTGTAACTCGTTGGCTATCAGTACTTTACTTAGTGTAAGATGTTGCCAATGCTACCTACACGCAACTTGCACAACCTACACAACTCACATGCTGCCACACGGCACAAGCACGGGAGAATGATATCACGGCATAGGGGAGCAGGAAAGTCTGTCGCTCCGACAGATTTTTCTGCTCCCCTGTGTCGTATAACCCGCCGCATACGTCCAAATCGACTGCGCGACAGTGGGGTGGGGTGTGTAAGATGTATGTAGGGGTGTGTAAGATACTTTGAAATCATCTTACACTCTTGAAACCTCTGGATATCAACTTGTTACGCATGAAAAGTGTAAGATGGTAGTAAAATCACACGCACTCTTTTACATGTAGGCAGACGCGGAGACGGGCAAATATTTGTGTACAAATTGTACACTTTTTTTGGTGAGTGCAATGTCTTGGTGTTACCTTTGCAGCACTTTACTTTTATATCAAAGCAAATTGTATTGACTACCATGAAACGAATGCTTAATAGAATGTTGCGCTATGTCGATGCCATTGTGAAACGTGGCGTTGACAAACTGATAGATGTTATCGGAAATAGTCCGGAACCGCAAGCCAAAAATGCAGAAACGCCCCAGCCGCAAAAAAGCAAGAGCAACGACGCTGACGGCGCACCTCAAACAACGGGCAGCACTACGAACTGCGGTCTGACAGAACAGACCATCACCCTGATGGACGAATTGTGCGACATTCGCTATAATGTGCCTGACCGCACGCCCGAAGTGCAACGGCGCGACCAGGCGGACAAAGGGTTTGTGCCTGTGAACAAACTGGCGCGCAACACGATGGTGATCGCGCTATTCAACGGTGCAGAAAGTGTTGAAGTCCGGATATTGTGGTGCTCTATGAGATTTGCCGCTAACGCGGAAAACAGAAGAATAAAAGGACAGAAGAACAAAAGATATAACGTTTGTGTTAGCCGCTTAGCGCGGAAAACATAAGCAACATAAGTATACATAAGATACACAAAAGACCGCTGCGCGGCTGGCCACGGACTAACGTCCGGGTGGCCCAAGAAACACAAGGGCTGACGCCGTAGCGGGGATTGTTAGTTGTTAGGCGCATGTGTTAGCCGCTAACGCGGAAAACAGAAGGACAGAAGGACATAAGAACAAAAGATAACGTTCGTGCTTGCCGCTTACCGCGGAAAACATAAGCAACATAAGTTACATACGAAACACACAAGGCCGCTGCGCGGCTGACGGCCACGGACTATCGTCCGGGTGGCCTCAAGAGACATAAGGGCTACGCCGTAGCGTTTAATGCTATAGTTTCTTTGTTTATGATGCTCATGGTCGTAACGGCGTAGCCCTTCTGTTCTTGAGGGCACATGGACGCAAGTCCATGCCCGTATGTCTTGAAGCACTTTTGTTCTTATGTTCTTATGTCCTTATGTTCTCCGCGTTAGCGGCAGATCTCATAACTTACAAACAATGAAACACCACATTTTCCCCTCACGGGCATAGGTTTACAGTTCTCCGCGTTAGCGGCAAATCTCATAACTCACAAACAATGACACACCACAATATCCTGATTTCATCACTTTTTGTGCCATTGAACGGCGCATATTGAAAAACGATGAGTTGCGTCATTTGATTGGGTGACACATTGACGAGGTCAGGAAATAAGCCATATTTGTTTTATATAATACGGCCTGCATGGGATGCTTACGAAAAAGGGCTGCTATCCTTGTATGTTTGCTGAAGAATAGTTTATCTACTAATTTAGGGCTATTCAGAAAATCATTAGGTGATGTATTTCCTGAATAGCCCTATATAAAGAGGCGCTTATTGCATACGCCATATATTATTATCATGTACTAAAGTGACCATCACTTCTTCCTGACTGCCATCATTATATGTAACATTCAAGAAAACGTTAGCCAGTTGGTCGCTGTTGTGCATTTCAGAGCGCAGTACTGCAACTCGCTTGACACCAAGTTTTTCTTTTTTGATATCCTGATTGTGATGACGTAACATAGAAACAATGTTATTTTTGTAGTCAGACGGCATGCCATCGCATGACTGCATTGCTCCTATATATTCGTTATATTGCCCGTTGGCCTGCATCGTGTAGTATGCAACGGCCATAGAATCAGGATTATCCGTATACAGCCCTTTTTCTGTATTGGCTGATGACTTGGAATTGCATGCTGTGGTAATGGCTATAAACAAAGCAGCAGCCATGTTAGCACACAAGCTATAACAACGTGACATCACTTTTGTCGTATAAAGATATTTATTGGCGTGCCCGAAAAGTTCCATCTTTCTCTTATTTTATTTTCGAGAAAACGCCGGTATGGTTCCTTTACGTATTGTGGCAGATTGGCATAGAAAACAAACGAAGGAATCTGGGTGTTAGGCACTTGGGCGCAATATTTAATTTTAATGTATTTGCCTTTGATTGAGGGTGGGGGATAGGATTCAATCAGTGGCAACATTTCCTCGTTGAGCTTTGATGTTGAAACACGACGCTTGCGGGCGAGGTAAACGTCTTTTGCTATTTCAAGAACCTTGAATATTCGTTGTTTAGTAACAGCCGAGGCAAAGATTATGGGAAAATCGACAAACGGAGCCATACGGTTGCGAATGGCATCTTCAAAGTGCTTAATAGCCGTGTTCGATTTGTCCTCAACCAAATCCCACTTGTTTACCACTACTACCAAACTCTTTTGATTTTTCTGAATGATTTGCACGATATTCAAGTCTTGACTTTCAATGCCACGAGTGGCGTCAATCATCAAAATGCACACATCAGAATTTTCAATCGAGCGAATGGCTCGCATGACAGAATAAAATTCAAGATTTTCTGTAACCTTGTTTTTGCGTCGTATGCCGGCAGTGTCAACAAGGTAAAAATCGAATCCGAACTTTGTGTATCTCGTGAGGATACTGTCGCGCGTTGTACCTGCAATATTGGTGACAATATTACGGTCCTCGCCAAGGAATGCGTTAACGATGCTGCTTTTGCCTGCATTAGGTCTGCCTACGACACTGAAACGAGGTATATTATCCTCTGCGGCATCATCGTCCTTTTCCTTGCCCAGTTTTTCAATAATAAGGTCAAGCAGATCGCCTGTGCCGCTACCTGTGATTGCTGAAATGCAGAAAGGATCGCCAAGTCCTAATTTGTAGAATTCTGCAGATCCGTAACGTTCTTCATTATTGTCGGTTTTGTTAGCACAAAGAATTACGGGAACTTTTGTGCGTCGCAAGATAGTGGCAACTTCTGCATCAAGGTCGGTTATGCCATTTTTTACATCGACAACGAATAAGATGACATCAGCTTCTTCTGTGGCTAATGTCACTTGTTTGCGTATTTCGCCTTCGAATATATCGTCAGATTTAACAACCCAACCGCCGGTGTCGACAATTGAGAATTCTTGTTTGCCCCATTCGCATTTGCCATATTGACGGTCACGTGTAGTGCCGGCTTCATCGCTGACAATGGCCTGGCGTGTTCCCGTAAGGCGGTTGAACAGAGTTGATTTGCCGACATTAGGTCGGCCTACTATGGCTACTAATTTTGACACGTTATTTCTTGTTTTAATAAGGTATGATAATTTGTTTAGGGCATTTGTGGTCGTGGCATTCTTTGTTGCATGCAGTTCCATGCAACAGAAGTGACCTCCTGTGAGTTAATCCAACTTATAGCCGTATGCTTCAAGGCGTTTGGTATTGCTCCGCCAGTCTTTGTCTACCTTTACAAAGATTTCCAAGTAGATGCTTTTCCCAAAGAACTTTTCAAGTGTCTTTCGCGCTTCTGACGAGACTTTTTTTAATGCCACGCCTCTGTGGCCAATGATAATGCCCTTTTGACTGTCGCGTTCAACGTATATAACAGCGTTGATATGTATGTGTTTGTCATCTTCCTTGAATTGCTCGACAACCACCTCGACTGCATAAGGTATTTCTTTGTCGTAATAGAGTAAAATCTTTTCTCGAATGATTTCTGTTACGAAAAAGCGTGCAGGTTTGTCAGTCCATTGATCTTTGCCAAAGTATGGGGGCGATTCGGGTAGCAACTCCTTTATACGGTTTAGCACATTATCAACATTGAATTTTACTTTTGCCGAGATAGGGAATATTTCGGCTTTAGGTAGACATTCATGCCATGTTGTCACCAGATTCTCTAAACTCTTTTGGTCAGAAATATCTATTTTATTTATAAGCAATAAAACCGGCACATTCATGTGTTTCACCTTTTCAAGGAAGTCGTTATTCTTGTCCGGTTTTTCCACCACATCGGTCACGTACAGCAGCACGTCGGCGTCTTGCAGTGCTGACACTGAAAAAGCCAACATTTCTTCTTGCAACTTGTAATTAGGCTTCAGTACACCCGGTGTGTCTGAAAAGACAATCTGCGCATCATCACTGTTGATGATGCCCATAATTCTGTGTCGCGTAGTTTGTGCCTTGAATGTGGCTATGGATATGCGTTCGCCCATCAATAGGTTCATCAGTGTTGATTTGCCTACATTGGGGTTGCCTACAATATTAACAAATCCTGCTTTGTGCATGGGGTAAGTCGTGAGGAAAATGGTAAAGGAAGCGAGATGTTCAAAATTTGAGCACTTGCTGTGTTACTTGTAAAATAAGTAATAATGCGGATACGCCGCCTTTGCACATGCCATACGGGGTATTAGTAATGGTGAAAAAATAACTTGACCAATTTTGTGGAGTAAGGAGTTTTTTCTTCTGTCCTGTCTTTTTGCCGTTTTTGAAATTTGTCATCGGTCACATAGCCCGCTATGCTACCTCTTCCAAATTCGAAAACCAACGAAAATACAGGCCAAAATTGGTCAACTTATTCTTTCACCATTACTTATATGCTTAGTCGGTGTATTCGCACTATTGTTTTTTATGAGATAAAGTTTAACGTAAGCGCATTATTTAGCGTCGTAACCCCATTTCATATATGCTGCGCCCCATGTAAATCCAGCACCAAAGGCACAGAGAATGATGTTGTCGCCCTTCTTAAGTTGCTTCTCGTAGTCCCACAAGGCTAAGGGCAATGTACCAGCAGATGTGTTGCCATATCGCTGAATGTTGAGCATTACCTTATCCATAGGAAGTTCCAAACGATTGGCAACAGCTTCGATGATTCTTACATTTGCCTGGTGTGGTACAACCCACGCAATATTATCTTTGGTGAGGTTGTTGCGCTCTGCTATTTTAGCACAGGCGTCACTCATGTTTGTAACAGCAAATTTGAATACGGTGCGACCCTCTTGGTGCAAATAGTGCATGCGGTGGTCTATGGTAAAGTATGACGGGCTGCATACACTGCCGCCTGCTTTCATACACAGGAAGGGCAGGCCCTTACCATCTGTACGCAAGTAGCTGTCTTGCCATCCTATACCTTCTTCTATTGAAGGCTCTACTAAGGCAGCAGCTGCTCCATCGCCAAAGATAGGGCATGTAGCGCGATCGGTGTAATCAACGATGGATGACATTTTATCCGCACCACAAACTACTATTTTCTTGTAACGTCCACTCTGTATCATGCCTGCAGCAGCGTCCATTGCAAACAAAAATCCGCAACAGGCGGCCTGCATGTCAATGGCGAAAGCATTCTTCATGCCCAAACGGCCAATCACAATACTTGATGTTGATGGAAAGTGATAGTCGGGAGTCGTGGTTGCAACAATGACGCAGTCAATTTCTTGTGGGTCTGTACCAGTTTTTTCAAGGAGTTGCTTCACGGCTTTGCGTGCCATATAGCTTGTACCCAAGCCTTCTTCATTAAGTATGCGGCGCTCCTTGATACCAATGCGTGTCATGATCCACTCGTCGTTGGTGTCTACCATGCGCGAAAGTTCATCATTGTTCAGCACGTATTCAGGAACGTACCCGCCTATACCTGTAATGACAGCATTTATTTTTTCCATGGGGATAGGAACTATTGTTGACGTTGTGCAATCATTGTTCTGACGCAAAACGCGCCTTGTATCAATGCTTGCAAACAATATTGTTGAAAAAAAGTAGTTTAAGAGCCGCGTTTCCTCGCTTGAGCTATATCAGCGGCTGGCTATTGTACAGACAGGCGGATACACCATCAAGGAGCAGTCCAACTCTTAAACTACCGGATGTCAAGTTTGGTGAGAAAACACTCAAAACTTTACTCTGCCACTTCCTTTACGATGGCAAGCTTGCCGCGATAATAGCCGCAAGTGGGGCATACAGTGTGATAGATGTGCCAACCACCGCAGTTAGGGCATACTGCCAAAGTAGGAGCTACTGCCTTGTCGTGAGTTCTACGCTTAAGAGTTCTTGTTTTTGATTGTCTTCTTTTAGGATGTGCCATTTTATTCTATTGATTTTAATTGGGATTAAACTTCTGTCTGAACTGTTTGCCCTTTAGCATTGCCAAGTGTCTGAACACATGACGCATACAGAGGACCTTTAATCTTGCTCAGGTTCTTCTTTCGTTATATAACTAAGCATTTCACTATTGCATTCACCATCGGGGTGTACCCTTTGTATGGGTAGGGATGTCTCAATGATTTCATAGACAATCCACGACAGGTCAAAGTCAGACGTACCCTTAATGGTGTAAAGCATTTCTGCTGCATCTCCATCTTCTTCGTCACCATCTTTAATATTGACAGTGTCTGAAGCCTCAATGCCGATGGTAAGTGGGTCTAAACAACGATCACAGGGGACGATCACTTGTCCCTCAACGCTGATGCTCACCTTATAGATATTACCAGCAGATGCTTTAACAATAATGCGGGCATGAACGTCTCCGCCACTTATTTCTTCTTGCTCCAGGTCAGCGAAGAAGCGATCAGTCAGCTCAATGTCAAGGCGTTTAGCTGCTTCGTCAGCATGCGCCAAATTGATATGTAGGAGATTTTCACTTTGCATAGCGGCTGCAAAGATAGTAATTTATTATTGATACATCAAAGTTTTCATGCCGTTTTTTGTTGACGGGACGAAACTTCTGCTCATAAATGCGCACCGTTTTACTCCCTCTTGATGGTATTGGGAAAGAATTGATCACTTGGCGTTGGGTGTAATGATAAATGAGAAGTTGTGATTGCCATATTTTATGCGATACTGAGGCAAGGGCCATGCTCCCCAAGAGTCAATACACCCTAATCCCATTTGACGTTGTGCAATATGTACGACGGTAAAGGGACGGGGAGTCAGGTCACCTGAATGCATTTGATGTGCTTCCTTAACGGGTCCACCGTCTAAATCCTCTGTTTCGTAATTAAGGGCGCTCATTTCGATAGGGCTGGGTGCTGTAATCGTGATACCTTCCTGTGTTTCGTCATTGTAGAGACTCCACCAGCGAACGTCCGTTTTGTTGCCACACTCTTGCGGTCGTATATAAGCTGAATATTGTTCAGATACGCTTTGTGTATACTCGCCCAAGAATGTTGAAGTATGGCGGTCCCAGTAATTCTCAATCGGTCCGCGTCCATAATAATGTATGTAATTGAAGTCCTTCGGCAGAACCATGGTCATACCGAAACGTGGCATTATGGGATATTTTGCCAAACTGTCGTTAGGTACGAATTGCTCCTCAACTATAATCTTGCCTCGTGAATTAAGAGTGTAGGTTAGAGTGAGAGAGGCTTTAACTTCGGGCATATCATATTGTGCAACAACCTTTTGACAAATACCCTCATTCTCGCTTTTTAGACTTTTAAGATTGAATGTGGGGTTCTTCCATACACCAAGTTTTGTTTGTAATGATGCACCATAGTCATTGTCTGTAGGGGCACGCCAAAAATCGGGCTTCAGAGAATAGCCATCCTCTAAAATAGGTTTGCCGTTTACATCGATATAGTCAATAAATCCGGTATTCTTGTTGATTGTTACGGTTGTAGTAGCACTGTTGAGTATGATGCAGGCAAGTTGCTCGTCTTTTGTAACTGCTGGTTTGACCTTGCTGTTCGTCAATGGTTTGACAGGCATTTCAAGCTTAACTTGTTCCAAAGAAGGATATATATACGGACTCAGAACGAATTCTTGTTTGGCAACAATATGGCCCGCTTTTAGAAGCTGATCGTCGTTTTTTATTCTATATTCAACTTGCAGCACATATTCGCCTGCAGATGTGGGCCTCTTATAGCCTTCCAATTGGATACTTGCGTGTTGTTGTGGAGCTACGTCAATGTCTGCAATGGTACCAGCGGCTGATTGCTTCCCATTGCAAAGCAATGTCCAATTCAGAGAGATATTATTCAGCGATTTGAAGAAATTTTCATTATAAATGTCAAGTGTGGCATTAGCACTGTCCTTGAGTGTTGTCCATATATTTTGGTGAAAATATTTGACTTCGTCAACATGCGGGTGTGCTACACGGTCAGGGTTGAACAGACCATTGCAATTAAAGTTGTGATCGCTTGCTGGATAACGTCCAAAATCACCACCATAGGCATAAATATCTTTGCCATTTTTATTCTTCGCTCTCAGACCTTGATCTACAAAGTCCCAAATAAATCCACCTTGGAACTTAGGGTATTTACGCACTAAATCCCAGTATTCGCCAAATCCGCCTTCGGAGTTGCCCATGGCATGAGCGTATTCACACATAATCAGCGGTTTCGTTATGTCTGTTCGTTTTGCGTAGGCTTCGCAATAATCGTATGGCAAATACATTTCGGCATAAATATCCGTTCCACGGTTTTGCAGTGCACGTTCGTACAGCACGGGACGGGACGAGTCATATTTTTTGATCATATCGTAGGCCTTCTCAAAATTTGGGCCGTAGCCAGCCTCGTTGCCAAGGCTCCAAATCACAATACACGGGTGATTCTTCAATATTTGAGTATTGTTGCGGTTTCGCTCAAGGTGAGTCTGTTCGTACTTGGGCACATTGGCCAGTGAACTGCTGCCAAAGCCCATTCCATGAGTTTCGATGTTAGCTTCGGCTATAACATAAAGACCGTATTTATCGCAAAGATCATACCATCTCGGGGCATTGGGATAGTGGCTTGTGCGTACAGCATTAATGTTGTTTTCTTTCATCAGTCTGATGTCTTGCAACATACGATCAACACTGACAACATAACCACCATCGGGGTCGATCTCATGTCGGTTTACGCCTTTAATGAGTACGGGTTGACCGTTCACAAGGAATCGTGCGTCTTTGATTTCTATCTTGCGGAAACCAACATTCTGCTCAAGGCATTCAAGCAGTTTTTTGCCGTCCTTCAAATCTATGCGTAGCTTATAAAGATTAGGCGTTTCTGCTGTCCATTTTAGTGGGTTATTAACCCTCCAGGCTAATTTAGCAGTGTTGCCCAAGGGCACATCTTGTGATTTCACCACGGCACCTTTTTGATCGAACAAGGTTAGTGTGACTGTTTTATTTTTACAGTTAATACCCTTTAATTCGATGTTTAACACACCATTGGTATAATTGTCGCACAAATCCGGTGTTACAAAAATGTCAGAAATGTGGCTTTGTGGCCGAGCGTACAGGTATACTTCGCGTGCGAGTCCTGTCAAACGCCAAAAGTCTTGATCTTCAAAATATGAGCCATCGCACCATCGCATGACTTGCATGGCAATAAGGTTTTTCTTACCAGGGGTGAGGTAGGGGGTAAGGTCAAATTCGGCAGCGGATTTTGAATCCTCACTGTATCCTACAAATTTGCCGTTGACCCATATACTGAGGTTAGAGGTGGCCGAACCCACGTGCAAGTATATTTTATCACCTTTCCAGTTGTCAGGAACAGTTATTTCCTTTCGATAGCAACCAGTATAGTTATTTTTCTCCTCCACGTATGGAGGATTAGACTTAAACTGTGTGGCCCAAGCATAGCCTACATTTTTATAGGTAGCATCGCCATGTCCGTTCAATTCAAAAATGCCAGGTACAGGAAAATCTTCCCATTCTGAGTCATCAAAGTTCACAAGGTAAAAATTCGCAGGAGCTTCGTTATGATTCTTCGAAAATTTGAATTTCCATTTACCTTCAAGTGTCATATAACGTTTTGATTCGCTTTTGTCGCCAGACTGTGCTCCAGTGATTGACTCGAAAGCAAAAAAATCAGCGCGCGGTGTTTCAGTACCAATTCTGTTGACAGATGGATTTAGCCAGTAGGGCTCATGCGCATTCTTTTGTGCGGCAGATGTTGTAATACAAGCTGCTGCAATACCTAATAATATAAGTTTTTGCATGTGGTATCTATTTCTATTAAATTATTCGTGTATTTTATTTGATTTGCTTGATTTGGGCGTACGCCTTATAATAGCCTAATTGTCCCGATTTGCTGAAATCCTCTATGGCTTGCTGTTTCATGTTCTTTCTTTTATATAGAATAGCACGATTATAGTAAGCTTCAGTCAAATGGTTGTCAAGTTTAAGGGCTGCGGTGAAAGCCTCCAATGCTTCATCATAACGTTGTAGCATGGTCAGCATACAACCTATGTTATATTGAACATACGCATTATCGGGCAATATGGTCGACGCTGATTTTAGGTCTGTAAGTGCCAAATTTAGCAGTTCCTTTTTACTTTCTTTATCGGTATTGTCCGAATTGGTCATGTGGTATAGCACGTTAGCGCGTTGAAGCAAAGCTACCACAGAACTCGAATCGCAACTGATCGCTTTGCTCGCTTCGCTCAATGCAGTTGTATAGTTGTATTTTGCTAAGGCTATGGAGGATCTGTACAAATGTAGCTCAATCAAGCTACACGCATTCGAAACACGTTCGACCCGTTTTTCGTCGTATTCAGCGTTTGCTGCACTATTCGTCTCTTGTTCAGCCGTCAGCCTATATTTCCTGTTGGGAACTTCTGCATGTTTATAGCGCACCATCTCAGCCATAAATCCAACTGAATGATAACCACGCTCGCTTGTATGGCAAAAAGCGGGGGCAAACATCGGCGCCAAGTCGTCGGATACCTGTTCATTCTGCACCTTACCAAAGAAGGTTCCGAACACATTGCGTGCTGTGTCAGGATCCTCCTGCACCAATTGTTGATATTTGTCCAATTCATGGTCTGATCGTAGACGTACACTCTTTCGGGAAACCTTGTTCGTGTGCCCGAATGTAACGTCCAGATTATGCCTGGCAACAACGGTTTCATCGTTAAGAGCTCCCTTAACGTCTCCAATTTTGCGTCGGAGTTGAGCACGCATCAAATAGCCATAATAAAAGTTGGGGTATGACCGTATAAGTTTTGTATAATCCGCAATTGCACCTTTATAGTTACCAACTTTTGTGCGTAATTCTGCGCGATTATATATAGCCAGAGTGTTGCTGGGTTCCACCTGTATGATATAATCAAAATCTAAAATCGCATTATTCAAATCACCTACAAACGTGCGTAGTAAGCCACGGTTATAGTGGGCTACAAAATGCGTAGGTTGTAGTGCAATTGTTTGATCATAATCTGCTATGGCAAGGCCGAATTTGCCTAACGCGTGGCGGGCTTGAGCTCGTGATATGTATAATTCATAATCATTGGGAGTATAACTAATAGCATGAGTCAAACACGAATCGGCCTCGGTATAATGCTTTTTGCTTAGAGCATACTGTCCCTTAAATCCCCAAGCATTACCATCACGGGGATTTTTTTCCAATAGTTTGTCAATCCACACCAGTGCCGATACAGTATCTTTTTGTTCGAGCAAACTTTGTGCACGTACCATATAAGGCCGGTAATAGTTTGGCCATGTATGCATCATATAGTCCAAATCTTTATTAGCCTGTTTATAGTCCTTCAGTTGTAGGTAGCAAAGAGATCGGTTGTAGCGCGAATTTTGATCCTTGGGCTTGTTTTTCAGTACGCGTGTATAGTCGTCCACGGCACCAGTAAAGTCGTTATTGTGTATGCGGCATAAAGCTCTTAGTTGGTAAACCTCCATTTGAAACGGATTGAGATTAATGCTCTTGTCACAATCAGTTTCAGCCCCACGATAGTCCTCAAGGGTGAACTTTGCATAGGCTCTGTAATAGTAAGGTGCTGCTAAAAACGGCTTGCTTTCTATAGCTTGATTAAAATAATGAATTGCCGTCAAATAATCGTCAACGCTCAGTGCGTTACGCCCCATGTATGTCACCATCTCTGCGTCAATTTGTGCTATACATGGTACGATAGCAGACATAATGGTCATAAAAAATGCTACGAACCTTTTGCTCGCATTATGGCTAATGCGATACAAACAATTCGTAGCATGATATCTTATATTGTATTCAAACATCTGCTTATTCATTGAACACAGACAAATGCCTACATCATTTCTTGGGGCATTTTACTTTGTAAGCACAGCGGAATTTACCTTTAAGCATTTGTGTTAGTTTGCCTCTAATCATTTGTTTGCGTAGTGGAGATATTCTGTCAATGAACAGATGCGAATCAAGGTGGTCAAACTCGTGTTGCATAACACGGGCCAGGAAACCATCTACCCATTCGTCGTGTTCATTAAATTCTTCGTCCAGATACTTCACATGTATGCGGGTGGGGCGGCGTACAGGTTCGTTTATCCCAGGTAAACTTAGGCAGCCTTCGTCCATCAGTTCGGTGTTGGTGTCGTCATACTCAAGAATATGTGGATTGATATAAGCCTTATTAAACCCCTCATATTCTGGAAAATCGTCCTTAAGAGCATCAAGCGTTATTACAACCACACGGATAGCTTTGCCAATTTGTGGTGCTGCAAGTCCAACGCCATCGCTATGATACATGGTTTCAAACATATCAGCAATCAATTGCTTTAAGTCTGGATAATCAGGTGTGATGTCCGTCGACTCCTTCCGGAGTACGGGCATGCCGTAAGTATATATTGGTAAAATCATAATTGTTCCATTTTAGCCTGTTGGCAAAATCATTAGTTTGCAGAAGTGACTATCACGTTGTTATAGAAAGAGACAAACTCAATGTGCTTATAGCCAAAAACGGTTCTAATACACATTGGCTTATGAAAGCAGTTTGCGACTTTCCATATAATTCTGCAAAATGATGCAGGCACTAATTTCATCTACCAGCCCCTTGTCTGTCTGTCGCCTTTTCTTGCCAATACCGCTTTCTAAAATAGCTCGATTTGCCAACACTGAGGTAAAGCGCTCGTCATAGAAATCGACAGGTATTTCGGGTAGCATTTTTTTCAGTTTCTCTGTAAAGGCCAATACGCGTTTCTGATTTTCCGAGGGAGCCCCGTCTGGTTGTGTTGGTAATCCTATAACAAAGCGTTCCACAGATTCTTTTGCCGTATATTCTTTCAAGAACCTCAGCAACTCATGTGTATCAACGGTAATGAGCCCATTCGCTATAATTTGAGCTGGGTCAGTCACAGCTATCCCGGTACGTTTCTTCCCGTAGTCTATTGATAAAATGCGCATGTCTGGTAGATGGCAGCTGAAAAATCAACCTTAACACCTCAAAAGCCTGCATACAAATTTTCTGTATGCAGGTTTTTGGGTATATTATTTTGCTTTAATAATTCATTTAATCATGTCACAGCCCATATAGGGTTGCAAAGCCTTAGGTATGCGAATGCCATCGGGTGTTTGGAAGTCCTCGAGCAAGGCAGCCACAATACGGGGCAAAGCCAATGCCGAACCATTAAGTGTGTGGCAAAGATGAGTTTTCTTGTCAGTTCCACGATAGCGGCACTGCAGACGGTTTGCTTGATATGTATCAAAGTTTGATACTGAGCTAACTTCCAACCAACGCTTTTGAGCTTCGCTATAAACTTCAAAGTCATAGCATATAGATGAAGTAAAGCTCATGTCACCGCCACAGAGACGCAGTATTCGGTAGGGGAGTTCCAACTTCTGCAACAGGCCCTCTACATGAGCCAACATCTCTTGATGCGACTGTTCTGAGTGTTCGGGCGTGTCAATGCGTACGATTTCGATTTTCGAGAACTCGTGTAAGCGATTCAAGCCACGCACATCCTTGCCATAGCTACCAGCTTCGCGGCGGAAGCACTCTGTATAGGCACAATTCTTAATTGGAAGTTGTTCCTCGTTCAGTATGACATCGCGGTAGATGTTTGTTACAGGCACCTCTGCTGTCGGAATAAGATACAAATCATCTACCTCGCAGTGGTACATTTGGCCTTCCTTGTCGGGTAACTGCCCCGTGCCATATCCTGATGCAGCGTTAACCACTGTTGGCGGCATGATCTCGGTATATCCAGCCTTGCGGGCCTCGTCAAGGAAAAAGTTTATCAACGCACGCTGTAATCGTGCACCTTGACCTATGTATACGGGAAATCCTGCACCTGTAATCTTTACGCCCAGGTCAAAGTCTATCAAGTTGTACTTCTTTGCTAACTCCCAATGAGGCAGGGCATTTTGTGGCAGTACGGTGTCGTGTCCGCCAGTCTTAACCACCACGTTGTCATCGGCCGAAACGCCTTCGGGCACAATGTCGTAGGGCACATTCGGAATGGTATATAACAAGGCGCGTTTGTCGTCCTCGGCTTGTTTCATTACTTCCTCAAGTTCCTTGCTCTTTATCTTGATGTCAGCCACCTCTTTCTTCGCGGTTTCAGCCTCGTCCTTTTTGCCCTCTTTCATCAGGGCGCCGATGCTCTTCGAAAGTGTCTTTACTTTGGCATTCAGAGCATCAAGTTCTGCTTGAGCAGACTTGCGTTTATTGTCAAAGGCTAGCACGCCCTCAATAGCTTCGCGTGCACCCTTAAAGTGTTTCTTTTCCAAGCCGCGTATAACGGCTTCCTTGTCGTCAGTAATTTGTTTGATAGTAAGCATAGCTTCTTTCTTATTATTGTTTGACCGCAAAAGTAGTAATTTTTTGCGAACCACATTGCTTTTAGTGATACAAATGTGTGCCCTGCAGCAGTATAGTTGTTATTTGTTGATAGAAATCTGAAGGTAGCTCTTCCTCCGTCATTCTGAACAATCTTGTCACCTCATCATCGCTTTGCTGGATTGTTATGTTACAAATCTGTCAATAGCGATGGCGTTTGTCGTGCCAGGACTTCAAGGCTTACATTCCGATTTTCGCCATTCAGTATATATCCAGCCTCGGTGAGTTTTTCGGCGCACGTTTCGTAAGCTATGCGTGGCGCATTATTCTCGGCACTCAAATGACAAAGCCACACCTTCTTTATTAAGTCTCTATTAAGGTTGCTTGCCAGGAACACAGCCGTTTCGGCATTACTGATATGTCCGTTAGGCCCGCTAATACGTTTTTGCAAGCGTAGTGGGTAGCGCCCTGTCACGAGCATATGTTCATCGTAGTTCGATTCAATCACCAAATGCGTGGCTTGGTGTATAATGTCTGGCATATCATCACTGAAGTGTCCTACATCAGTAAGCAGCACAAAGCACTTATCGTCCCATCTTATTTTATAGCCATTGTTATCGGCACTGTCGTGTGGCACAGCAAACGATGTGATCTTGAATGGACCAAGTTCAAATTCTATTCCGCGTTCAATAGCATGTTGCAAGTTCAGTGGCACCTTCTTCGATACAAAGTGATTGCGCATAATCGAGTCATGTACGGCTTGCGATGTGTACACGGGTATCCTAAAGTCACGCGACAGAGCTCCCACGCCTTTTACGTGGTCGGTATGGTCATGCGTCACCAATATGGCTTTTATCTTTGCTATGCTCAAGCCATAGTTCGAGCATATTTGCTTGAATTTTCGCACGCTCAGACCTTGGTCTATTATTAAACCATAGTCGTCAACCTGCAAGTAGTAGCAGTTGCCGCTGCTGCCTGAACTTAATGATATGAATTGTGACATAATGTGTCTTGATTATTTTAGCAAGTTGCCAAGTTTAGTGGGTTGTAATGTGTTCGTTGGGCATACTTGCCCGAGGTGTACAAATACTGCCATTTTTAGCGGTAGTGCAAACCCGTTATAACCCACATCTGTTTGTAATATTTGTGTAATTGTATATCACATCAGAATGGGAGTCCTACGGCAAAATGCAGTGTAAAGTCTCGCCCAAAGTTTGGTTTTGTGATGGGGTAGTGTAGCCTGCCTTTGCTCACCGATGGGTCAATCGCTTTCATTCCACCATCAAAGCGTAGTATGAAGTAATTAAAATCGAACCTTATACCCAGTCCATACGACACCGCTATTTGTTTGTAGAATGAGTCAAACTTAAACACAGCATTGTCAATACCGGCATAGTGGCGTGTGTTCCAGATATTACCTGCATCAACGAACAGGGCTCCGTGCAGTTTCCAGAACAAGAAAGTGCGCCACTCAACATTAAAGTCAAGTTTAAGGTTACCCGTCTGAGTTACAAAGTCAACCTTCCCGTCCTTGCCTTTATACCCGCCAGGGCCCAAACCGCGGACGTTCCAACCGCGTACGCTGTTAGCTCCGCCTGCAAAGTAGCGCTTCTCGTATGGTAGAATGGTAGAGTTGCCATACGGAATGCCCAGACCAAAGCCAAAATGTATGGCCACAGCATTTCGGTCATTCAGCAGCAAACTCCTTACAAAGTCAAAATCGAATTTGGCATATTGTGAATATGATATGCCGAACAGGTTGTAGCAACCATTGTCACCTTTGCCACGGTGCAGCATGTTCGATATGCCATATAGCACATTGCCAGCAAGTTCCACCCCAGCTTTAACCTGTATCCCTTGTGTGAGCGATTGCGAGTAATTACCTCCATTCGCATTGTTGCGTTGAGAGTTGTAGGTAAGTGAGTAGGCTGTTTTTACGATAAACAAATTCTCGTAACTGCTTCTCAGTACCGAGTATCGGGCATCTTCTCCGTCCAAATAATCCTTTTTGAAGGTATCCGATATCCAGGGCATATACACATAGTTAACCGAAAGTAGGTCGAAATTGTGTACCCAACGTGGTGTATTGGTTCTGTTCCAGGTATAGGTCCAAGCTGCAGTCAGTACGCGCCGGTGAAATTCGGGGCGGTCTTGTGTGTTATACATCAAGCTTACCTGCGAGAGCGCCTTCATCTCTTTCTTTTTTTCAATACTCAAAAGAGGTAATAGAAGGGTGGGGAAGCGCAGGTTACCCTCAGCGCTCAGCTCAAAGTAATTTTGATTATTATACCCTTCCAATCCGCTGATAGCCTCGTAGGCGCCGCGCAACTTGAAAGTCAGCATTTCAGAGCCTTTGAAAGCATTGCGGTTGTTATACGACAATGCCACCGCTGCTCCCAAATCGCCTGAGGTGTTGGTTCCCTCCACCTCTAAACCTATCGAGTTGGTTTTATTATATCTAAGCGATATGTTGCAGTCAAGCAAACTGTCCGTGCCCGTTACAGGGACTACCTGCATATTGGTAAATTTAACTACGGGCAATGAGTTCAGATTGTTGTACGTGTTTTGCACGTCAGTTTCGTCATACACTGCGCCCTTGTTGATAGCTGTGTGCGAAAGCAGTACGCGTTTATTCACCTTCAGCTGACGTGTGTCAAACATAATGCCCCGGTAATTAGTTAGCGCACTATTTGATGCAGCCACACTATCCTCGCCAATGGTACGGAACTGAGTAATATACACCTGCCTAAATCTCTGTCTTGTGTATGAACGGCTACTGTCAGCCATTTCGGGACGGTGCATTCTCAGTGTCACATTTGTGGCAGTTATTCCCCTTAGCGTGTCAATGTCATAGGTTATGAAGTCGTTATTTACGAAGTAATATCCCTTCTGACGCAACATCTTTACCATACGGCTGCGCTCTTCTGACAGTACATTCAAGTTAAGTGGCATACCGCGACGAAGCAAAGAATTGGCCGAGTCGCCCTTGTAAATGCTGTATATTGTGTCATCGTCAAAGTCGTATCGCAGAGTGTCTATATAATAGCGGTCGCGGGGCGTAATGCAGTACGTCACTTTAACCTTGTGCTTGGACGTCTGTACCAGTGTATCCACTTGTGCATGCAGATAGCCGTCGCTGTATAGGGCTTGTTCAATGTTGTGCATGCCATAGAGTGTGCCTTCGCTGTCGTACACAACAGGGGGCTCACCTATTTTCTTGAAGAACTTTGAAAGGCCTTTATTCCCTTTCACAGAGTCTGCCTTCGACAGACAGTATAGACCTAATGGTGCCTTGAACACGTTGAACCACCGCGTGTTAGGATGTTGACGCACATATTTTTTATATGCGCCCACCTTAAAGCGGCTATTACTACTGGTCACCTTAACGTTGCTGAGTACACGTTGCCCTGACTGCAAAAACTTTTTGCAGCTGCAGCCCACACACATCAACAGAGTCAGAATGAGTATGGACGTGTTACGGATATGTCTTTTATAATTATTAAGCACAGTTAGGGTGAAGCTTGGTTGGCGTAATTTGAAGGTCGATTAGGTTAGATGATTAGGAAGTTAGAAGGTTAGCGGGTTAAAAAGTGACTCTTGCGAGTGCTATAAGCCAAGGTTTCTCTTTACCCTATAGGCCTACAAACTTCTTAAACCTCTAACCTCCTAACTTCCTAACTCCTAATTCAATATATTATTGTGTCTGGAACCGTTTGCTTGCACGCAGAATATGCCTTGCGGCCGACATAAGTTCTTGCGTCTCCTGCAAGGTAGAAAGATATAGCAGTGCAATTTTGATGTTCGAATCCTCTCGCTGTATGCGGTCCTGCTGTGCATGTCGTATTTGTGATATACGGCTCTTTATAGCATTACCCTCTACAAGCAACTCGTCAACACCTTCAAAGTTGCCCGTTGAAATCATGCGTTGCGCTACCTCAAGAAAATGATCCACGTCATTGCATACAGGTATAAACTCGTCCACATAATCTTGTGGCAGTGGGCTGAAGTTGTTGTCAACATGTTCCACACATGGCTCCAGCATACGTTTCAGACCATATATAATTTGGGTGGCATTGTTGCAACCCAAGTGAAACCATGTGTTTTTTTCAACCGCAACAAGGTAGTCGATCTTGCGCATGCCGAGAATCTCCTTGCGTCGGTAACGCTTCCAAATGCCCTTTTCGTTCTCAATGTCATGCGAGGCTGTACGCAAAAATTTCATATTCTCGTGCATCAGTCCTTGTGTAATGTTGCGGAAGGTGTTGCGCGTAAACTCTAATATGTCAGTTTGTGTGCGGCGTACATGTTGTAACAGCAGTTGCCACGTTTCGACCTTGTCGTGGCAGCGTACCAATTGACGGAAGAGTGTGTCTACATTATCTTGTTCGCGCTTTTGCTTGAATTTGCGGTTGTTGTTGATAACCACGAGTGCCACTACACACATTACCAATATCATGGCAAAGAAACCACCTAAATGATTGATGGTGGCAATCAAGAAACTAACGATAAGTGCCGCGCCAGCCGTGATAAACCAACCACCGATAACGGTAATTACACCTGTAATGCGGTAAACTGCAGTTTCACGTCCCCAAGCTCTGTCAGCCAATGATGAACCCATGGCCACCATAAATGCCACGTAGGTGGTTGACAACGGCAGTTGCAGCGATGTGCCCACTACAATCAGCAAGCCGGCCAATACCAAATTAACCGCAGCGCGCACCTGATCAAAGGCTGCTCCATCTTCGAGCACCACATCCTCTTGATCAAAGCGTGTGTTAATCCAACGTGACACACATGAGGGCACATATTTAGACATTGTGTTAGTGGCATTGAGTACACCACGCACCGTGCGACGTGCCAATCGTGATGAAGAAAAAACTTCCTCACCTTCGTCCTGTCGCGACAGATTTACGGTAGTCTCCACTACTTTGTGTGCTTTTTTTGACGTACAGATTGCCACGGTCATGACTACCCCAGCAGCTATCAAGAACAACTGCTTAAAAGGCAGGTGGCTTTCACCGGCCAGCACGCTCACAGAATAGTTTTCGGGATTGATACCACTACCGTGTTGCGTAAAATCAATAAATGACTCCAAACCGGCTAAAGGCGTACCAATAAAGTTTACCAAGTCGTTGCCGGCAAAGGCCATTGCCAGTGCAAATGTGCCAAACAACACTACAATGCGAAATATGTTTACCTTGCATAGGTAAAGAACTTCCATCAGGGCTGTGAAGAGACAGAAGCATGTCAACAAAATCTCAAATTTATTCTGGTCTATCCAATCAGGAGTCCAGCCAATGTTTGCAAGAATAGGGCTTGTGCGCAACCCGCTCACCAACAAAAAATAGAAAATAGACGTAACACTTACCCCACCAAACAGGGCTATGCTATAGCGCAAATGCTTTTTATACTGAAAGGTGAACAGCACACGCGTAATCCACATCACTATGAAACCGAAGACAAAGGCTATAGCAACCGACAGGAATATGCCTATAATCACGCTCAGTGCTTTATCCGTGTTGATGAGATCAGCATAAGTATGTCCTCCATCTAATATTTTTGAAAAAGCCAATGCTGTGCTACCGCCTAACAAACCAAACACCATCGATACTGTGGTTGAGGTGGGCATGCCTAACGTATTGAATATGTCGAGCAGAATAACATCGGTAGCAGCTACTGCCAAGAATATGCACATTACATCACTTAGCGTGTAGTAGTGGGGATTAAGCACACCATGTCTGGCTATATCCATCATGCCGCTCGAGGTGCTTGCACCGACAAATATGCCTACTGCGGCCACTATAAGAATGGTGCGGAACTTGGCTGCCTTAGCGCCTACTGCCGGACTTAAAAAATTGACAGCATCATTTGCCACACCGACAGACAGGTCGAAAGTGGCCAGTACAAACAGGAATATCAGAATTCCAAGATAGAAAAAATCCATATACGTGGGTTCTAAATAATGTGTTACGCTGCAAAATTAGTACATCATCGCCGAAGAACAAAGTGTTTTGTTAAGTTTCTGTTACTTTTCTTTTGCCTCGGCCGATGCTTTTGTGTATTTGCCGAAGTTGTTGGCATGTTATCAAATCAATATGTTATCAGGTAGCATGGCCAGCTTATTCGGATCCTGTATATACAGTTACTTTGTAGTCGGCAACTCATATGGAATAATGAAATGATGTCGCGCTATTCTTACTTTACAAACGTATTGTCGGCCGTATTTTGTTCTAATAAATTTCAAAATTTGCGATGTAGTTACAAATACGTTGCTGTCCGTAAAGGCCATTTCTTATTTCTGTCTACACTCTGCACTAATATATATTAACGCGTTGATAATCAACGAATAAATGCGTGTAGAAGGATAGGAAATCAGTATGCACTACTATCTACACCTGTTGCAGATAATGGTGTGTACTTACGGCATAGGGCAGGTTTCCCTCGAGTATAGGGAGGACAGATTTTCAGTTGCTCCAACTATTTTAACGCTCTCCCTAAACTGTTATTCCTTATTGGCACAGCACGTACTGCGCTTATGCGTATGAAGCTATACAGATGGTGTAGACAAATCTTCTGCTTGTTGGTAAGCGTGCAGATGTAGTGCATACATAATCTGGTGTTGTATACACTGTTTAACCTCCTGAATATCAATAAGATACAAACAAAAGTGTAGAGTGCAGACAGTTTCAGCAAAAATATTATGAGTGAAGAGGTGGGGGCGTTTCGGAGGCACTTATAATAAAACCACCTGTTGTTTTTATGCGTCTGAGAGGCCTTACAAAAAAGAAACAGCAACCTTCGTACATAATAAATTCGCAGGTAGATTTGCCTGCAATTTTATTAAGTGTGAAGGTTGCTGTTAAATAGCTACTATACGATTGTTACATCAAAAAATAGCGTCTCGTATCGAACACATGCTTGTTTTGCACATTATTACGATATTTTTGTTTGTTAGATGCTGTCTGAATACACAGCTACAGGTAGTTTCCTGCAGTTGTATGTTGAAGCCATTACTTCGCCATAAGCACCGGCAGATCTAAATGCAATGAAATCACCACGGTGTGTTTCGGGAAGTGACTCACCTGTACTGAACACGTCGCTACTTTCGCATATAGGGCCAACTACGTCATAGATTTCTGTTCTACTTTCAGAATTGCTTGCTTTTGCAGAAATGTTTTCAGTATAGTGGTGTGACCCGTACATTGCAGGACGTATCAGCTCGGTAAAGCCTGCATCTACAATCACAAATTTCTTGCTGTGTCCCTCTTTTACGTATAAAGTACGTGCTATAAGGGAACCGCATTGCGCTACGACGCTACGGCCCAACTCAAAATGTAATTGTTGTCCATTACGGAGCTGGAGATGCTTCTCGAATAATTCAAAGTATTGTTTGAAATCGGGAATAGGATTGCCGTCTGGATTGTCGTAATCGATGCCAAGTCCGCCTCCTACGTTGATATTTTCAGTTACAATACCTTCGCTCTCAAGTATATTTTGCAATTCGTTTATACGGTTGCAAAGTGATTCATATACTGACAAATCCAATATTTGACTTCCGATGTGGAAATGCAGACCTGTATACTTAACGTTTCCGAGCTCCTGCGCATGTCGAATGGCTGTAACCATATCTTCCATGGCTATGCCAAATTTGTTTTCATTAAGCCCGGTGGTTATTTTGGCATGAGTGTGTGCATCAACATTCGGGTTAATTCTGAATGCTACGTGTGCACATTTGCCCATTTCACCAGCTATTTGGTTAATGACATCAAGCTCGGGCAAACTTTCTACATTGAAACTGTGTATGCCTTTCTCTAATGCCGTACGAATTTCCCAATCGCTTTTGCCAACTCCGGCGTAAACGATTTTATTGCCAACAAATCCAGCCTCAGAAGCAGCAAGTATTTCGCCTCCTGAAACGCAGTCCGCACCTAAACCGTGTTGTGCAATAATTTGCAGAATACGCGGGTTGGCATTTGCTTTGACTGCGTAGTGGACATGGAAATTGGGTCTACCTTTTGTCTCGTCCTCAATTACTTGCAGGGTCTTAAGCAGGCAATCAATATCGTAGTAATAAAAAGGGGTGCTTAGTTTAGAAAAGTCTTGTATAGGAAAGTGTGTCATTTCTTAGCAGTATTCTTGTCTTTGAAGAGTTTTTCGCTTAAAGCGCACAATGCAGCTTTCTTATCTTGCTCACGAATTAAGAAAGAAATGTTGTGATTGCTGCCGCCATATGAGATCATACGCACGGGTATATTGGCTAAAGCTTCTGTTACTAAAGTCTCAAATCCAACATTACCCCAACGCAAATCACCTACCACACAGATGATACACATATTTTCGTCAATGCTTACTGTGCCATACTGTTTCAGTTCTTCAACAATGTTTGCCAAGTGTGCATTGTTATCAATAGTCAGGGTTACACCGACTTCGCTTGTTGTAACCATATCAACAGGAGTATGGTTTACTTCAAATGTCTCAAAAAGTTTGTGCAAGAAACCCGTTGCAAGCAGCATACGCGATGAGACTATCTTGATAGCGGTGATATTGTCTTTAGCTGCGACAGCTTTGATGGTACCTTTTTGCATCTGGTCGTTGATAATTGTACCAGGAGCAGAGGGATCCATCGTGTTAAGCAATCGCACGGGCACGCCTGCATAGTGAGCTGGCTGAATGCAGGTAGGGTGCAAAATTTTAGCGCCGAAGTAAGCTAATTCTGCGGCTTCTTCAAAATTAAGTTGACGTACAGGTGTTGTACCTTCAACAAAGCGCGGGTCGTTATTGTGCATGCCGTCAATGTCGGTCCAAATTTGTATTTCGTCAGCATGAAGTACGGCACCTATCAAGCATGCAGTGTAATCAGAACCACCACGTTGTAGGTTGTCTATTTCGCCATTGATATTGCGGCAGATAAATCCTTGTGTGATGTAGAGGTCGTAGCCAGAATTCTTTTCAAGTATGTGGCTCAGGTTTTCTTTTATAAACGACATATCCGGCTCGCTATTAGCATCAGTGCGCATATAGTCAAGCGCTGGTATCAGCATTACTTTAATGCCACATTCTTTCAAATAGTTAGTCACCATATTGGTGCTCATCAATTCGCCTTGTGCCAAAATCTCCTTTTCGAGAGCTGTACTATAAGGCTTGGTTGTAAGGTCGTGCAAATGCATGAAAATGTCGTTGAGCAAGTTGTCTGTATGTTCAACATTTTCCTGCTTGCTGTACAGTTCTGACACATGTGTACGGTATAGTGTGCGCAACTTATTGATAACACTGCCTGCGCCCTCAAGATTTTTCTTCTTGATGTAGTCGGCTATCTCAACAAGCGAGTTCGTTGTACCCGACATGGCAGAAAGTACTACAATCTTGCGCTCTCCATCAGTAATAAGCTGGCAAACGTCCTTCATTCTTTGTGGCGTTCCTACTGATGTGCCACCAAATTTCAGTATCTTCATTGTGTGTGCGTATTTATTGAGGTTATAAAGGTTTATTGTTCAATTTGTAAGAGTCTTCTTATTGTTCTTCGCTAATGCTGCCATCTTTGCAGCGGTATACAACACCCGGGAATTCTTCCAGCAAGTTCATGTTGTGTGTAACCATAACCACAGCACTACCTTGTTCGCGTACACTCTGCAGTATTCGCATTATTTGGCGGCTGGTTTCAGGATCAAGGTTGCCGATAGGTTCGTCTGCTAACACAATCTTGGGGTTGTTGAGCAAAGCTCGAGCAATACAAACACGTTGTTGCTCGCCGCCAGACAATTCATGCGGATAACGGTCCAGCTTGTCATAAAGTTCCACACGCTCAAGAACCTCTTTGATTCGTTGAGGGCGTTCCTTCTTTTTGCAGCCCGTAGCTTTTAATACGAAATCAAGGTTCTGCCCGATTGTTAACTCGTGTAATAATTGAAAATCTTGGAAAACAATTCCCAACTGACGGCGTAATAAGGGCAGGTGTTTACGCTTGAGCTTGGTCATGTCGTAATTCAGCACTTGAGCCTTTCCTTCGGTGATGGGCAACTCGCCATATATGGCTTTTAGCAGCGAACTTTTTCCGCTGCCGACTTTGCCTACAATATAAATAAAGTCGTTATCGTCAACACAGAAATCTACGCCATTGAGTATGGGGTGATCATCGTGTCGTAACGATACATTTTGCAGTTGTATCAGCATAATTGATAATATTACAAAGGGATACTACGAAAGCCTGTTTAATCCAGTTTCAATACTGCGAGGAAAGCCTTTTGGGGAACCTGCACGTTACCAATCTCTTTCATACGCTTCTTGCCACGTTTTTGTTTTTCGAGCAATTTACGTTTACGGCTGATATCACCGCCATAACATTTTGCAGTTACGTCCTTGCGCACTTGCTTTACTGTTTCGCGTGCAATGATTTTAGCACCTATAGCGGCCTGAATGGCAATATCAAATTGCTGGCGTGGCAATAATTCCTTCAGTTTCTCGCACATACGACGACCGAAGTATACCGAATTGTCAACATGTGTCAATGTCGAAAGGGCATCAACGGGTTCGCCATTAAGCAGAATGTCAAGTTTAACGAGTTTAGATGGTCTGAAACCGATGGGGTGGTAGTCAAATGAAGCATACCCCTTTGAGATGCTCTTCAGTTTGTCATAAAAGTCTATCACGATTTCGGCCAGAGGCATATCGTAATACAATTCGACACGGTCTCCCGAAACATATTCTTGCTTAACCAATTCTCCACGCTTGCCAAGACACAATGTCATGATGTTTCCTATATATTCGGTACGTGTAATAATTGATGCACGAATGTATGGTTCTTCTATGTGGTCAATTTCTGTTTGATCTGGCATTCCTGCCGGATTATGAACTTCCTTCATTTCGCCATGCTTGTCGTAAATGTTGTAACTTACATTAGGCACGGTTGTGATAACGTTCATGTTGAATTCGCGATCAAGGCGTTCTTGCACAATTTCCATGTGTAGAAGCCCTAAAAATCCACATCTGAAACCAAATCCAAGTGCGACAGACGACTCCGGTTGGAATGTGAGTGAGGCATCATTAAGCTGCAGTTTTTCCAAACTGGCTCGAAGTTGTTCAAAATCCTCTGTTTCAATTGGGTAAACGCCTGCAAAGACCATAGGTTTAACCTCTTCAAAGCCTTCGATAGCCTTTTTGCAAGGATTAGCTACTGACGTAATTGTATCTCCCACTTTAACCTCGGTAGCTGTCTTTATACCGCTTACGATATAGCCAACATCGCCGCAGTGCAGTTCCTTGCGTGGCGACAAATCCATTTTGAGAACGCCAATTTCATCAGCATGGTAGCTTTTTTGTGTATTTACGAAAATGACATCTTCGTCCTTGTGTATACTGCCGTTGACTATCTTAAAATAAGCTATTATTCCGCGGAATGGGTTGAATACAGAGTCGAAGATGAGTGCTTGTAACGGGGCTTTTTCGTCACCGGTGGGGGAGGGAATGCGTTCAATTACAGCGTTGAGGATATCGTCAACACCTTCACCTGTTTTACCCGATGCACGAATGATTTCTTCGCGCTTGCAACCTAATAAATCTATAATTTCGTCCTCGACCTCCTCAGGCATAGAGTTTACCATATCGCACTTACTGAGCACAGGAATTATCTCAAGATTGTGCTCGATGGCCATATACAGATTTGAGATAGTTTGTGCTTGTACGCCTTGTGTAGAGTCAACCAGAAGCAAACAACCTTCACACGCAGCTATGCTTCGTGACACTTCGTAGGCAAAGTCCACGTGCCCCGGAGTATCTATAAGGTTTAGATGAAATGTCTCACCCTTATATGTGTATTCCATCTGAATAGCATGGCTCTTGATAGTGATACCGCGTTCGCGTTCCAAATCCATATCATCAAGCATTTGCCCCTCAGTCACCTTTACAGTTTGAGTGTGCTCAAGCAGCCGGTCGGCCAGAGTGCTCTTGCCATGGTCTATGTGCGCAATAATGCAAAAGTTGCGTATGTGTTTCATTTCTTTTCAGGAATGAGTTGTTGTAATTCGTTTGTTGTGTAGAGAAAAAGGGATTGTATGGTAATTTGTACCATTGTCAAAACTTATCTGCTTCGTCAAAGCTGACAGCGTGTTTCAAGTCCTTGTCGCTGAGCACGACTTCTGCTCCCTTTATAGGCCAATCTATGCCAATGGAAGGATCTGCATAGTGTATAGAGCATTCAGTTTCGGGGGCATAGCGATTATCTACCTTATATGTGAACACAGCAGTATCGCTCAGTACTTGGAACCCGTGTGCAAATCCTCTGGGTATGAACAGCTGACGTTTGTTCTCATCAGACAATTCTACCATGACATATTTACCAAAAGTTGGCGAATTCTTGCGAAGATCTACAGCCACATCTACAACTGTACCTTGCAGAACTCTCACCAATTTGGCTTGTGAAGCTTCGCCCTTCTGAAAATGCAACCCACGTAATACACCGCGGCTCGACATTGATTGGTTATCTTGTACGAAGTGTACGTCATGGCCAATATGTTTATTAAAATCCTCCTCGCGCCATGTTTCCATAAAATAACCGCGAGAGTCCTCAAAGACGCGTGGCTCCAATATCCACACATCAGGTATGTTTGTCTTGATATATTCCATGATGATGTTAATTCATATTTTATATTGCACTTGTAAGTCCGGCAACCACAATTTTATCGTCACTGACTTTAGCTGTAAAATCTTTTTGTTCGGGGTGCTCCATCATGTAGTCGCACAAGGCGTCTTCCAAATGATGTTGTATAGATCGTTTGAGTGAGCGCGCTCCATACTGTGCGTCAAAGCCTTTCTTTACAAGGAACTCCCGCACATCGTTATCTAAATGAAGCGTATATCCATTGTGGGCCAATCGTTTGGACAGATCCTGCAATTCCAAGTCTGCAATTTTAAGTGCACTATCACTATTTAGGGGATTAAACATGATAATGTCGTCCAACCTGTTCAGAAATTCTGGTGCAAATTGCTTACGAAGGGCTTTTAGTACGATACTTTCTGCCGCTTCACTTGAAATTTCGCCAGCAACACGCTCAAATCCCAATCCATTACCAAATTCACGCAATTGGCGTGTGCCGCTATTCGAGGTAAGAATAATGATGGTGTTGCGAAAATCAACTGTAGTGCCGTTACCATCGGTCAAGCGTCCCTCGTCCATTACTTGAAGCAGCGTGTTGAACACATCGCTATGAGCTTTCTCTATTTCGTCTAATAAAATAACCGAGTAGGGGTGGCGACGTACGCGTTCGGTAAGTTGTCCGCCCTCTTCATATCCAACGTATCCTGGAGGGGCACCTACCAAGCGGCTCACGCTATATTTCTCACCGTATTCGCTCATGTCTATCCGAATAAGTGCATCTTTCGAGCCGGACATCTGCTCTGCAAGACATTTTACCAAATGCGTCTTACCAACACCTGTCGGTCCTACGAACAGAAATGTGCCAATGGGACGATCATTGCCTTTAAGACCAATTCTGCTACGTGTTATAGCGCGTGTAAGGCGTTCAACCGCCTTGTCCTGTGCTATAACGCGGGCGTTTAACGTTTGTCGCATACCCTTGAGTCTGTCAGTCTCGTTAGCGGCGACACGTGTGGCGGGTACGCCACTCATCATAGACACAACTTCTGCTACTACGTTTTCGTTCACTTCGGCAGGATTCTCTTGTTGCTGCGCCTGCCATTCTTGTGTCATTCTTTCAAGTTCGATTGTTAGCGTTTGCACTTGATCGCGCAAGTTAGCGGCAAGTTCATAGTTTTGGTCTTGAGCAGCTTGTTGCTTTTGGCTGCGCAACGATTCTATATCTTTTTCTTTTTCTTCAATAAACTTTGGCGTTCCTGCACCTTCTAAATGCATACGTGCTCCAGCTTCGTCCATTGCATCAATGGCTTTGTCAGGTAGAGCTCTGTCTGTAATATAACGCGATGTGAGGTCTACACAAGCTTTCAGAGCATCATCGGTATACGACACATTGTGATGCTGCTCGTAGCGTCCTTTGATGTTATGCAAAATGGTCAGCGTCTCCTCTTGAGTTGTTGGTTCAAGCATTACTTTTTGGAAACGCCTGTCAAGCGCGCCATCTTTTTCAATTGTCTTTTTGAACTCATTGGTCGTTGTGGCACCAATACATTGTACTTCGCCACGAGCCAACGCTGGTTTCAGTATATTTGCTGCGTCAAGGCTACCAGGTGCAGATCCTGCTCCAATAATAGTATGTATCTCGTCTATGAATAAAACAATTTCGGGGTGTGCTTTAAGTTCTTTGATGAGTCGTCTCAATCGTTCTTCGAATTGGCCTCTATATTGCGTGCCAGCAACGATTGTAGCCATGTTAAGTGCTACTATACGTTTGTTGGTCAACAGATGCGGGACGCGATGATGGGCTATTTGATCGGCCAAGCCTTCAACTATAGCACTTTTGCCCACGCCTGGTTCGCCTATGATTATAGGATTGTTCTTTTTGCGTCGGCAAAGGATTTGTACAACACGCAGGATTTCCTTTTCACGACCTACAACTGGGTCCAGGCCGCCCCTTGCTGCTACGGCAGTAAGATCTGTGCCGAAATTATCAATAACAGGGGTGTCGCTATTCGATTTTGTTCTGACATTCTCTTTTGCCTGGCTGTTCATGCTGCTGCCTTCGCTCGAATTGTCGTTAGGGTAGGGTGAATCGTCCTCATTTGGAAAGCTAAAATCATCCGACACTTTGTTGGCTGCACTTTCTTCTTGCAATTTAGCATAATCGGCACCAAAATCTGCAAGTAATTTCTTCGCCTCATTTTGTCTGTCATGCAACAGAGCAAGAAGCACCAACTCTGCGCTATCCTTCTTGCCATTGGCTAACTTGTCTTCAAGTACGACCAACTTCATGACGCGAGTACAATCGGTATCAAGTGGTATATCATCACTGTTATATGTCTGCGGTTGTACTGAGTTTCCTTCACCAACCAATTCTTTGTGGCTACTCAATACTTTTTTAATTTCGCTTTCAAGTTTCTCGGTGTCAATATTCATTTTCTTGAGCATTAACAGCACTTGTTCATTCTCTATTGCACTTAGCAAAAGACAGAGCGAACTCACACGCAGTAGATTAAACTGAATGGCGATGTTTTTGCTCTTGTTGATGATGCGGGCTGTACCCGCAGGTATTTCGTAACTCATAATTATTAGCTATTGTGTTGTTAGTATGTGTTTTGTATGACGTATGCATACTTCATGCCAAAGTCATTATAACACATTGTTCAGATTGCAAAGTTAACATTTGCGATTATATAAACAAAGTGTTTGAAAGAAAGAAACGACATCTTTAATTGAAGTTCAAGTAATTTTTTCCGTTTTAGACTTACGTTAAAGAGCGATGCTACTTAACATCTAAGCTGCTTTATGTTGTTTTGCCCTATCTGATACACAACGTCATTTATAACTTGTAATAAAGTATTACATTAATATGATTATGTGGATTTTTCTATGTTTTTGCACGCGGAAGGGCACTCGTCGTACATGATTAAATATCTCTTGACAGGGGAAACGCATTAAATAGCGTGTGCCGGTTAATGCACGTGGCTCCATCAAGCTTGAGCTTTGTTTGCTTTTATGAGCTTTTGTGTGGTCTGATAGTTGATTTAGGCCTAAACAACTCTAATCCTTGGAAATAGTTTTGTATATTTGCAATATTTTTGTGGTACACACGTTTTAACTATGCTGCAAACACTGCGATGACAGTTGAGGTATTTAGACGTGTTTGGCAAAAATAGATATTAAAGTAAAAAACGAAAAAGACAACTATTAATACATGACACTTAAGAAGTTTGCATTATTTCTCGCGCTATCTATTAGTGTATCGCTTCCTATGATTGCGCAATCAGGCATGACTGACAGTCAAGTTATGCAGTTCATGATACGTGAAAACGAGCGAGGCACATCGCGAGATCAAATTGTTACCAAACTGATCGAGCGAGGGGTTAGTATTGACCAAATTAGGCGCATTCGCACAAATTACGAAAAGCAGAAAAAAGGCACTGTTGTAGGTGCACGCGACATAAGTGGTAAATCAACCGGCAATGATCGCACTCGTAAAAATAATGGTGATAAACGAGAGGAGAAGCTTGAAGGCATGTCGCAACGTGAAGGCGCTTCGGTGCGTGTAGATGAAAGTAGTATGTCTGCCGTCCAGTTGAAACGCTACAAACGTGAACAGAAAAGCGAATATCTGGACGAAATGGAAGAGTTGCTTCCAGATTCCCTTGAGAATTTGAAACTACCTGAAGATGAACTGCGCGAAACAAAGAAAAAGAAAAAAATAGAGGTCTTTGGACGCAACATTTTCAACAATCGTAAGTTGAGCTTTGAACCCAATATGAATATTGCAACGCCACAAGATTATCGCTTGGGGCCAGGCGATGCTGTATATGTTGATGTATGGGGTGCCTCACAGCAACGTTTTGAAAGTACAGTTTCGCCCGATGGAACGATAAATATTGAGAATTACGGGCCGGTTGATGTAGATGGGCTTACAGTGGCACAAGCTAATCATAGGCTGCGTGCAACACTCGGCAAACGTTATGGCGGGTCTAATATTCGTCTGACAGTGGGACAAACCAAGACCATTACAGTAGACGTCATGGGCGAGGTGCAAGTGCCCGGCACTTATACACTTTCGGCTTTTGCCACCGTGTTTAATGCTTTATATATGGCAGGTGGTACAAATGACATTGGTACACTACGTAACATCAAAATCTTTCGAAACAAGCGCTTGATTTCAACATGCGACATCTATGATTACATTTTGAATGGAAACATGAAGGGTAATGTGCGTTTGGCTTCGGGTGACGTGATTGTAGTCGGTGCCTATGAGTGTCTTGTCAATATTACAGGTAAGGTAAAGCGCCCCATGTACTACGAAATGAAAGAGAAGGAAAGTGTGGGTACGCTCATCAAGTATGCTGGTGGATTTACCGGTGATGCCTATCAAGGCAATATAAATTTGATGCGCAAAGCTGGCGGCGAACTCTCTGTCTACTCCATTGATGAGTTTGAACGCAATTCGTTCCATTTGGCTGACGGCGATTCTGTCTCGGTGGACAGTACGCTGCAACGTTATCGCAATATGGTAGAAATAAAAGGTGCCGTAATGCGTCCTGGTAAATATCAGATGGACGGCAATATTACAACGATTCGTCAATTGATAGAGGCTGCAGGTGGTTTGAGCGAAGATGCCTTCACAACCCGTGCGTTTATTCACAGAATGAAGGAAGACCGTACATTGGAGGTTATTGACGTAGATGTAAAGGGTATAATGGATCATTCGGTAGCAGACATCACGCTGAAGAACGAGGACGTATTCTTTATTCCTTCAACAAAACTGATGCAAGAAGAACGCACGTTATCGATTATCGGCGAGATTAACTACCCAGGTGTGTATAATTACGCAGAGAATACATCGCTGGAAACCTTTATTTTGCAAGCTGGTGGACTTAAAGATGCCGCATCGCTCATTAAGGTGGACGTGTCGCGTCGCCTACGTAACCAAGAGGCAGATCATTCAGGAACACAGGTGGCGCAGACTTTCAGCTTTTCACTTAAAGATGGATTCGTAATAGATGGCACGCCGGGCTTCATTCTTGAACCTTTTGACGAAGTGTATGTGCGTCGTTCACCAGGTTATGTGCCTCAACAGCATGTGTCAATAGAAGGTGAGATCACTTTTGCGGGTGTATACACGCTTCGTAATAAGGGTATGCGTTTGAGCGATTTAGTGCGTGAGGCTGGTGGTTTGACAAATGAGGCTTATGCCAAGGGCGCTCATCTTGAGCGCACTTTGACACAGGCAGAACGAATTAAACAACAATCATTGGTAAAACTGGCCGTAAGTGACTCGTTGGATATGAAACGCATCGAGATGAGTAATACACAAATGGTCGGAATTAATCTTGACCAAGCAATGAAGAATCCTGGTTCGGATCAATGGGATTTGGTATTGCGCGAGGGCGACCGATTAGTTATTCCACAATATAATAACACCATTACAATCAATGGACAAGTAATGTATCCTAATTCAGTCGCTTATAAGGAAGGTGCAAGCTTGTCATACTACATCAATCAATCGGGTGGCTACGGATTACGCGCTAAAACGAATCGCGTATTTGCTGTAAACATGAATGGTACGGTTACTCGAGTTAAATCTGCAAAAGACATTACGCCTGGTTGCACCATAGTAGTTCCGGCTAAGGGTAAAAAGCAACGCCTGTCGTTTGGTGAGATACTATCATTGGGATCAATGACAGCTACATTGGGAACCGTTATTGCGACACTTGTGAAATAACATCAATTTGAGATAAATGCAATAATCATAAATTCGGTTCTGTAGTACAATATGTAAGTCTGCAGAATCGAATTTATGAGACTATAATACAGGCGCGAACACAATATAAATAGATTAGTTGGCGTGCCGCACATGTACACTTCTTCTTTTGAAACTTGCGATTATGCTTTTATTTTATCCTATTATAACCATGTTAGTTAGTGCACTGGTAACGGTAATATCCATGCCGCTACTTTTGCGTTTTTGTCAAGAACGTGGATTGTTTGACATGCCCAACGAACGAAAGATTCATCACAACAAAATTCCGCGATTGGGTGGTGTGTTATTTGCACCAGCAACGGTTATTGGCATAGGTGTTTCTATTCTTGTAATGATGGCGCTGAAGGATAATTGGCTGCCATCTATGGCCGAGCCAGCATTATTCCTGTTCTTTGGTATGTTCTTGATATATATCATTGGTTTATTAGATGATATTTTAGGTCTCGATGCAAAAATAAAGTTTGGCACCCAGCTGGTGGCATCATTCTTTATGCCATTTTGCCATTTGTACATAAATAACCTGTACGGTTTTTGTGGCATTTACGAGATATCAACATGGGTTGGCTATCCATTAACGATATTGCTTTCGTTACTAATAATCAATGCATTTAATCTGATAGACGGTATAGATGGATTAGCCTCTGGGCTTGGCGTCATTGCATTGGGCGTTTATTCATACTTGTTTGCAAGTCTTGGTAGCGTGGTTTTTACGGTTTTCTCTATGGGACTATTGGGAACCATGATGGCATTTATGTACTTCAACCTTTTTGGAAATGCTGAGAAGTTTACTAAAACCTTCATGGGGGATACTGGAAGTTTGATATTGGGTTACTCAATAACATATTTATCCATTAAGTACAGTATGTACAACCCGCAGGTTTTTCCCGTGCAGTCATGTCCTATATTGGTAGCATATACATTGGTGCTGGTTCCTGTATTAGATTTAATTCGAGTGGCAATAGAACGCGTGTCGATTGGCAAGGGAATGTTCACACCTGACAAGCGGCATATCCATCATCTTTGTATGGCCGCAGGTATGTCTATGCACAAAGCATTGGCTTTCATTTTGTCACTGCAATTTGCATTCGACTTATTGAATTTGGTACTGTTTAAGTACTTATCGGTTCCGACAACGCTTATCGTCTTACTTAATGTGGCCGTATATGTACTTGTCGTTATACTTCTAAAGAAACGTAATGTATAAAACATTGATCGCTCTTTTAGAACGCCAATTAGGATTTCCCTACAAACGAAACAACCCGTTAGAATTTATTTACTAACTTTGCAACAATGCGTTTTTTACTATCTGTTGAGAACAAATAACGTGTTGACTAAAGAACATTCAATTTGATATGGAAACAAACAACATACCGCAGTCCTCTGATTCTATAGCCGTGCGCTTCGCCCACGTGCTGCAATTGATTATTCGCGGTTGGAAGACAATCATTATTACAATGGTTGTGGTGATAGCTATAGCTGCCGTCTACATTTTTAGTCTGCCGCGAGTGTATGAATCAGAGTGTACACTCCTTCCCGAAACTTCGTCATCTACGGGAGGTATATCGGGCAACTTGGGATCTCTTGCCTCAATGGCAGGTATTAAAATGGGCGACATGGGCAATCAAGATGCCATATATCCTGAATTCTATCCTAAAGTTGTATCGTCAACTGTATTCTTAGCTGAATTGCTTAAAGATCAAGTTACCTGTAAGCGCACTAAGAGTAAAACAAATGTTTATGTTTACTTTCGTGACAAACAGCAGAAAGCTTGGTGGGTGAAAATGATGCCAAAGGGCGAGGAGAAAAAGGATAGTAGCGACGTTGATAATTTCAATATAAATCCAACGCACATATCTAAGAAACAGCAAAAGGTCGTGGACGATCTTAGTGGCGCTATTATGTGTATGGTCGACAAAAAGACGGATATGATAACCGTACGTGTTGAAGTGCAAGATGCTGATGTGGCACAACAGATAGCAGATTTGGTGTGCAAGCGCTTGCAAACGTATATCACACGTTACAGAACAAACAAAGCGCGAAAGGACGTAACATATAGCGAAGCCATCGCAAAGAACGCTTACGACAAATACATCAAATCACAAACAGATTATGCAGCCTTTTGTGATACGCATGAAGATGTGACACTGACCTCGTACCAACAGGTGCAAGACAGATTGGAAAACGAAATGCAGCTTGCTTTTAACACCTACTCGCAGTGTGCACAGCAGTTGCAACTTGCAAAGATGAAATTGCAAGAGCGTACGCCAGTCTACACCACTATCCAGCCGGCCACAGTCCCTCAAAAGCCTTGTGGTCCAAAAAGAGTTTTTACGATATTAGCTTTCACAATGCTCTCTTTCTTCGGAAGTGTCTGTTGGATTTTAATGCGTGACATGTTGAAAAAGAAGCAAGCAAACTAAAACATACCTATTTATAGCCATCTGCATGAGACTGAGTTTGAATGCTGTAAAGAGCAACGGACGGGAACTAACCGATACAATATATCTTATAATACTACAAGGTGCCAATCAGTTGCTTCCATTGTTTGTAATGCCGTTCCTAATGATAAAATTGGGAGCGGAAGGCTATGGTTTTGTAGGCTTCTCACTTTCGGTCATTCAGTATTTGGTTCTGATTGTTGACTTTGGATTCAATCTTTCTGCTACAAAACGTATAGCACAGGCTAACGACGATGTAGATAAATGCAATGAGGTCTTTTGGAATGTTGTTGCGGCAAAGTCGTTACTCTTGGTAGTTTCATCGGTCATATTGCTTGTGCTGATGCTGACTGTACCAACATTCCAGTTGTATAGTCAAGCCATTTGGGCCACATGGCCTATGCTCTTGGGTTCGACTTTCACGTTTATGTGGTTCTTTCAGGGAAAGGGATATATACGTTTCTTTTCTGTGATGAACACATTGTCAAAATTGGCACTGTTACCGCTCATATTCGTGTTTGTAAAGACACCGGACGATTGTTCCCTTGCTGCCTTCTTACAGGCAGTGGTGTTTGTTGGCACTGCTATCATCTCAAACATTTACATATATTGTAAAAGATTGGTGCAGTGGCATACCCCATCGTGGAAAGGCATAAAGGAAGAACTTGCCGAAAGTTTTCCTCTGTTCCTCTCTACAGCTTCAACCAGCGTATACACTCAGCTGATTGTAATAGTACTTGGTTTTTACTGTACAACGTCAGAGGTTGGAAAATATGCTTCGGCCGACCGTATCATGCGTGCTCTGTGTTTCTTATTATATGTACCGCTCAATCAAGTTTTCTTCCCCAAAATCAGTGCTTTGGCTGTAAAAGGAAAAGATTTGGCGGCGGGGCTATTTAAGCAGGTAATGCTTATGGTTATTCTTGTCATGTGCTGTGTGTCGGCATTCCTATTTTTCGGGGGCGTCTATTTGCCAAATCTGTTGGGGCATGATTATGCAGGCATAGATGTATATCTTAAAATACTGGCTATTGCGCCTCTGGCTATAGGTTTTGGCGGTGTGTTCGGGCAGATGGGACTCGTTGCTTTGGGCAACAAATATACAAGCAATAAATTTCGTGACGTTTATTTTATCGCAGCATTAGCTGCCATAATAATGATGTTTGTCCTGACACCATGGTTGGGTGCTATAGGTGCCTGTATCACAGTGAGCGCAACAGAATTGTTTGTTGCAGTACTGATGGCATATAATTTCAAAAAGAATATCGGTCTATGCTTATCATAGTTTTATTATTAACATTGATGCTTACATTGTTGGGGCTGTATATCTCAAGAGATATATTTGCCCCTTATGTGGCTGGACCAGGTGTGTGGCTTATTGCTCTACTTATATATTATCTTTTGCCTAACAACTTTTATCCAGTCACTCATGATTTTCCACTTGCTCTGTCATTGTGGTTGGTAGGATATTTTGTATTGTCGGTAGTCTGTGACAAGTATGTTGCCCCAGCATCGCCCGCGTCCGTCAAGCGTCAGCCTAACAAATTTGTGCTTCGAGCCTATTTTATCATAACTATTACAGCCATTCCCGTGGTATGCGGTAAAATTATTTGGCAAGCGTTTACTACTGAACCTGAAAACATATTTCGCTATATGCGAATTTTGAATACGGGAATAGATGAAGAAATTGAGATGCCAGATCTCGGCATCTTGATATATTTCACATCGTTGGCATTTGTGATGTTATTCTTCTCATACCTTTATTTCAAGAAGAAATGGCTCATTGGCATAGTCCTGTTCATGAATCTACTCTTCGCTACGGTTACGATGTCCAAGACCGTATTCCTAAGCGTGATGTTCTCATCATTGTATATATGCTATTATTGCAAATATATTAGGATTAAACACATGTTCTTGGGCTTGATAGCGTTTGTCGCTTTGAGTTTCGTTGTCCAAAACGCGCGTGCCGTAGGTGAAGATATGGAAACAAATAATTTCCTGGCAACCTATTTATCGAGCAGTATTGTGGCTTTTGACTATTTTGCGGTTCCAGATTCAGCTGTCCAATTTGGCGAACATACATTCAGATTACTATATGCCATTGGTCACAGTTTAGGTTTGTGTCATGAACCAACTGGAGTCATCCTCGAATTTGTAAATGTTCCCAATGCAACAAATACGTATACAAATCTCTATCCATTTTACGAAGATTTCGGATTAGTGGGTGTGTTTGTATTCTCTATGATATATGGTGCCATATATGGTGCTTTATATAAAAAGGCACGCACTGGTGGGAAATTCGAACTGATACTTTACGCCATATTGTTGACATTTGTGTTGATGGAGTTTATAGGAGAATTCATATTCACCAATCTGTCTATGTTCCTGCAATATTTATTCTTTGCAGTACTTCCATTCCTTATTACAGACAGACAAAATGAAAAATTTGGAATTGGATCTTAAATATGAAAGTTATGCCTCAAATAGATATACTAATGGCCACCTATAATGGTGGTGAATACATTGCAGCGCAGATACGCTCGTTGCAAAATCAAACGTTCTCGGACTGGCATTTGATTGTACATGATGATGGGTCAACAGATGACACAATGAAAATCGTAAATGATTTTTGCAAAATTGACAATAGAATCGAAGTCCTTGATGACGGGAAATCATTTCACGGGCCTGCGGGTAATTTCGTCCACCTGATGAAATCGTCAACTGCACCCTATATGATATTTTGTGACCAAGACGATATATGGCTTGAAGACAAACTGCAAAAACTGCATGACGCCATGCTCCAGGTTGATAATGGCATGCCACAGATGGTGTACTGCAATGCTTACGTCTACGACACCATGCAGAACGACATCAGCGGGCATGCAGTACTGTGGCAACCTACTGATTTACATGAAGCTCTTTTTGCTAATGCAGGCGTACAGGGTTGTTCTATCATGATAAATTCTGCACTACGTAATGTATGCCATAAAGTGCCAGACTATGTTACAATGCACGACCATTTTGTAACATTGGCAGCACTTACTTTCGGCAAAATTACCTACGTCGATCAAAGGCTGATGCTATATCGCAGGCACGATCTGGCAGTTACGGGTGCAACGTACAAAAACTTTATGGAACGCATTACACACTTCTTCAATTCAGACAAGACTGTGTTGGAAAAGAGCCATGTGCGGGCCATTGAAAGCTTCTTTGAATGCTTCAAGCAAGATATGCCAAATGAAAAGAAGGCAATATTTACAGACTTCTTCCGTTTTCTTAATGAAGGAAAGATCCGAAACTTGCTACACGCATTCATTGGTGGGTATCGGTTATTTGGCAGTCGGAGCATTCTGACTTTCAAAATATTGGTACGTAAAATGTTGTAAGGCGCAAACTATTGCAACATGAAGTACAAAGTGTTGCATTAGTATCATAGTCCGTAGGCGGATATTATTGTTTACAGCTTAACAAGTTGACAGGCTAAGACGTAAGTATGTCCTGCACTATTTATTGTGTTAAAGGCACAACGATCAGGAACGTAAAAACATAACAACCTTACCTGTCTACCCTTTAACTCGTTAACGTGTTTACTAATCCCGCCAACGTGTTATCATATTGAATATTACTATCATGAAAATAACACACATAATCAATGCCCTCGAAACAGGTGGCGCAGAACGTTTGCTGACAGACATGTTGCCATTGATGCAGGCAGCGGGTCATGAAGTGAATATCGTCCTGTTGAAATCTACAAACGATGTCTTTGAGCAGAAACTCAAGCAGCTTGGCATTCGTGTTGAAGCAGTTAACATTTGTGCTGGCCGATACAATCCGTTGAATGCTTTCAAACTTGCAAAATACATAAAGAACTCAGACATCGTACATACCCATCTGTTTCCTTCGCAGTATTGGGGAGCATTAGCTGTAAAATTGTGGTGTAAGAGAATAAAGCTTTTCACCACAGAGCACAGTACCTTTAATTCGCGGGGAAAATATGCCATAACTTCATGGTTGGACAAACATATATATGCCCTGTATGATGGCATCATCTGCATATCGAAAGGTACAGCGGATTTCGTAAAACAAAGAGTTCCCCAAAATGTGGCAATACGAGTGATAGAGAACGGGGTGCGACTGCCAAGTGCGTCAACGTCAGTTCCAGCTGAGCAGCGTGACAAGCTCATACCAGGCTTGCGTGCAGATGACTTTGTTATTATGCAGGTTGCGCGTTTCTCAGAGCAAAAAAACCAGGATTGTGTCATACGCGCATTAAGCAAATTGCCACACAATGTACATGCCGTATTTGTAGGGTATGGTGTACGCGAAACAATGTGTAAAGATTTGGCACAGCGCATGGGCGTGGCGGGCAGAACGCACTTTTTGGGCGAGCGTAGCGACATAGATGATTTGTGGCGTATTGCAGATATAGGTGTCATGTCATCACATTGGGAGGGTTTCGGCCTCGCTGCTGTTGAAGGCATGGCACATGGCAAACCTGTGTTGGCCTCAGAGGTCAGCGGACTCGCAGATGTGGTGCGTTATCATGAACTGCTTTTTCCGCCAGACGATGACAAAGACCTGGCACATAAAATAGAATGGTTGCTCAATAATGAGGACCAGAGAGCATATTGGGGACGTATGTGCTACGAAAACGCACAACGTTTCAGTATCGAGAAAATGGTTGGAAAGTACCTGGAATTCTATCGCGAATTACTACCTGGCAAATAACCACACAATTTTATGAAACTTATATTTTGCGATAATACCCTTTGGGGACTGGTAAACTTTAGAGGCGAAGTGCTGAAGCATTTCGTCCAAAAAGGTTGTGAAGTCATTTTGGTGGCACCCGAAAAGGAAGATGCACAAATGCAGACCCATATACCCGAAGGCATGCGCTTTATACCTATTAGTATGGGGCGCACCTCAAAAAGTCCATTGAACGATTTGCGGTATTTCGTCAGATTACTGAAAATATTCAAGAGCGAGAAGCCCGATATCGTATTCAATTATACCATAAAGCCTAACATATATGGATCGATTGCAGCAAAAATTAGTGGCGCACGTTCTGTGGCAATGATGGCTGGTTTAGGATATGTATTCATCAATGACAATTTTGTGACAAAGGTTGCCAGATTACTGTATCGTTTTGGCTTGCATTTTACTACACATCTGTTGCTGCTCAATGAGTACTCCAAAACGTTGGTCGAAACGAAGCATCTGTGTGCACCCCAAAAAATGATATTGTTGAAGGGCGGTGAAGGTATAAATGTAACAGACTACCCCCAATGTGACAATGCTTCGCCAACAACTACTTTTTTGTATATTGGTCGTATATCCTGGGACAAGGGATACGAAGAATTGTCAACAGCAGCCCGATTACTCAAATCAAGGAATATAGACGTCAATATCGAATTGATTGGAGCTTTGGACCCCTCCTATCCAAAGAGCGTGCCCGTTGAACGCGTAAAGAAAGATGAGGCAGAAGGATTAGTTAAATATTTAGGCTTTACACGCGATATGAAGAGCGTATATAAGCGTAAGGGCATAGTCGTAATCTTGCCATCTTATTGCGAAGGCATGAATCGAGCATTGATGGAGGCTTGCGCTTCGGGCAAACCCATTATAACGACAGATGTACCAGGCTGTCGCGAAGCTGTAGAGGAGAGTGTCAATGGTTATATTGTTCCAGCTCGCGACAGCAAGGCTTTGGCCGATGCCATGCAACGCTATTTAGAATTGTCTGATGATTGCAAAAAACAATTCTCTGACAATAGCCGGAAGCGGGCTGTAAACAAGTTCGATATCAAAAGCGTGTTAGCTGTGTACGACAATATTGTCAAGTCGTGTACTGAGAGCTGTCAATAAAATGGTCCCTCTCAATTCCAGCAACACCATTTGCGCCGCCACTTGTAGTGAAGGTGGGGTTACAATTTAATCAAAAGCAAATTATGTCATCAGACAAAAGTTTATATCTGGTTACTTTTTCAGTTGTTGTGTACAAGCAGCCCGTTGATGAAATTGAGCGGGTGGTCAGGTCGCTGCTTTTGTATGCCAACGAAAAGGTAATATACATAATTGACAATTCGCCTTGCATGGTGGTACAAAACTTGTGCCACCTCAGCAAGTGTATAGTTCTCAAGCATTTCCCAAAAAACATAGGCTTCGGACAGGCTCATAACTGGGCTATCAGCGAGGCAAAGAAAAAAGGCAGCAAATACCATTTTGTGGTCAATCCTGACATATTCTATAGTAAGGATGTCGTTTTGCCGATGGTCGAATTTATGGAGCATAATCAGGAGGTTGGCGAAATGATGCCTAAAATACTATACCCTAATGGCAGAACACAGTTCTTGCCCAAACTTATGCCGTCGCCGCTAATGTTGGCACAACGCAAATTGTCGCAATTTATCCCCGCTGTACGCAGTCGGTGGATGAAGCGCTTCGAAATGCGGCAAATGTCCGATGATAAAGTTTACGACATAGGCCATGTTTCTGGTAGTTTTGCAGCTTTCCGCATGAAAGCATTAGACGATTGCGGCACTTTCGATAGCAGATTTTTCTTATATTTTGAAGATACGGACATATCACGACGTATACACAAAAAATACCGGACTATCTACTATCCCCTTGTCGCTGTTTATCATGATTATGGTAATGGAGCCAGCAAAAGTCCTAAGCTGTTCTCTATTTTCATCATGTCACTGATCAAATTCTTCAACAAGTGGGGGTGGTTCTTCGACGACGAGCGAAAAATCTGTAACAACAAATTCCTTGCACAATTACAATGATAACACGCATAATCAACGCCCAACTGGCCAACATGACAGCAATGCTAATGTTAATGTTGACAATTATAGCCTGCTCAGCAGGTGGTGGAACAAAAAACAACGTCAATACCGAGGATAGGAGTGAGGCACGCAACAAAATGGAAACCGAAGCACAGGCAAGGTTGTCCATGGCCCGTACAAAATTAGCACAGATGCAATGTGCCGAAGCCAAAGCCATTGTCATTAAAATGCGAAAGGATTGCTATTTAGCCTTGTCTGCGCGTAAAGAAGGCATTTTACTCATGGACTCTATCGATATCCAACAAGCCAAGCTTGAACTCAGCAAAGCAGATAGTTTGATGCAGAAACAGCATAGCATCTCAACATCGGACGACTTTGACGAGGCCTGCCGCAAAGTGCAGTTTTATGAACGAAAGTTGCAATACGACAGTCGTTCCACCAACAAGTAATTAAGAACGTTTCAGTACACTATAAGTAGGTGTTCAAAATTATTTATACATTGAAAGTGTATTATCGGGACGCAGATGTTTCCTTCGGGTGAGGGAGCATAGCGGGCTATGTGACCGAGACTGAAGGGAACAGATGCGCCTCGAGAATATGCTTTCAATGTGAAAATGACGCCTACTGACTGTATAAAATAATTTTGAACACCTACTTATTCATGAACACAACATTGTTTCAGTCACAGTTGAATCAGTCACAGTTGGAAGCTGTAACCTATTGCGATGGGCCTTCATTGGTCATTGCTGGTGCCGGCTCTGGCAAAACTCGCGTTTTGACATACAAAATAGCCTATTTGTTGCAGCATGGTTATGAGCCGTGGAGCATATTGGCCCTAACCTTCACCAACAAGGCGGCACGCGAGATGAATGAGCGAATATTCAAAATCTGTGACGGCGCAGACTTGCGCGGTTTGTGGAGTGGTACATTCCATAGCATCTTTGCCCGCATACTGCGTATGGAACATGAGGTCATTGGCTATCCGCAGGACTTCACCATATATGATTCGTCCGATTCAAAGTCTCTGATAAAAGCTATTGTAAAGGAGCTCCAACTCGACGACAAAGTCTATAAGCCCAACATCGTAGCTGGCCACATATCAGAGGCAAAGAACCATTTACTGCTACCCTCAGCTTATAGTGCAGAAAGCAGCCTGCTACGCCGCGACACTTCGGAAGGAGTGGGGCAGATACACAAAATTTATGCTATCTACCAGCAAAGATTACTTGCCGCTGGGGCCATGGATTTTGACGATTTGCTGTTAAATATGTTCTTGCTATTGCGTGATCACCCCGATGTTCGCGAGCGTTATATAAATCGTTTCCGCTATATTCTTGTTGATGAGTATCAAGACACCAATATGGCACAGCACAAAATACTGACCTTGCTCACCACACCGCAGTCTAAAATATGTGTTGTGGGAGATGATGCGCAAAGTATATATGGATTTCGTGGTGCAGACATAACTAACATTCTCACGTTTAAGGAACAGTACCCATCTGCCAAACTTATCAAGTTAGAGTGCAACTATCGTTCAACTCGCAACATTGTAGAGGCCGCGAACTGCATCATTAGCAACAACCAGAGCCAAATACCTAAAACCGTATATTCTGCTGGCGAAGAAGGTGATCCTATCGAATTATTTTCTGCCGAGACCGACAAGGAAGAAGCCCGCAAGGTGTTGTCGCACATTGTCAAACTACGCAGACAAGCAGACTTACCATATAACGAGATAGCTATTTTATATCGTACCAATGCACAGAGTCGTGTGTTGGAGGAGGCTTTACAAGGTGCGGCCATGCCATACCGCATATATGGTGGTTTATCGTTCTATCAGCGCAAGGAAATAAAAGACGTCCTGGCATACTGCCGTTTGGTGGCTAATCCGCACGACGAAGAGGCATTCAAGCGCATAGTCAATTATCCCGCCCGTGGTATAGGAGCAACCACCTTGCAAAAAATCCAGCTCACTGCAGCTGCCAATGGTGTAAGCATGTGGCAGGTGGCCGAAACGCCAGAGGCGTATGGTGCTGCCATTAGTAAGGGAGCCGCTAACAAACTTGCCGCCTTTTGTGAACTGATAAATACTTTAAGGAAAGAGGCTGACGAGAATAGCGCCTCTACTGTGTTGAAAAGTATCATTCGCAAAAGCGGCATAGCAGTCGACTTGACGATGGAGCGTTCGGCTGAGAACAAGGCAAAACAGGAAAATGTGGACGAATTGGTCGGTTCTGTACAAGCCCTCGAAAAAGAGGCCTTTGAGGAGGAAGGACGGAACATGTTAAATCTGTCCGAATTCCTTTCTACCGTGTCATTGCTTACCGACACCGATGCGAAAGATGACGGACGACCCCGCATAACACTAATGACCATTCACGCAGCCAAGGGGCTGGAGTTTGGAGCCGTTTTTGTTACAGGCATGGAGGACGAACTCTTTCCAAATGCCAATGCTCGCTATAATCCACGCGAGATGGAGGAAGAACGCCGCTTATTCTATGTAGCAGTCACACGTGCCAAACGCTATTGCTTCTTGAGCTACGCCAAAACACGTTACCGCTATGGTTCACTACAGTTTTGTGAGCCAAGTCCTTTCCTCGACGAAATAGACAAAGCCTACATACACAAAGATCACTCAACGTCTTCGCAGTCCAGCTATCATGACAACAGGTCATACGAACAACGTCAGAATAGAGGCAATAATTTCGATGATTTCTTCGGTAACCCCTCCGAAGATGACTTCCGAAAGGCCATGAGTGGAAATTCGTCATATTATGGCCATCAGCGGCAGGAATCCTACACTACGGGTAATCGCAGCTATCGTACAAAACGCGACAACACCCCCAAGCAAGTTGCTCCTGTTGTACCGCATGGCTTTATTCGCACAGGCATTACGCGCGCAAAAACAGCCTCCACTTCCAATGCTGCCACCACATCAAATGGTGCATATCAGATAGGTATGCGCGTACATCACGATCGTTTCGGAAATGGTACAATAGTCGGTACAGAGGGTAATAACGAGAATGCAAAAGTAAAAGTAGAATTCGATACTGCTGGTACAAAAAATCTGCTCGTTAAGTTTGCAAAGTTGCGCCACATTTAAGGCTCTTTTCTGGCTGATAAAGTCAATAAAGTATTTGATAAAGATCCAATAACAAATATTACGCCCGGAGCCCGCCAAATAGGGTTTCGGGCATAATATTCGCTCTACTGGCATTGTCTGTGGATGCTTACCTCGCTCGGGACTTTCACCCGTTAGACAATGCTCCTGCCGAGCGTACCACGACAAAGCACCTTCGCAGAAATGCGAAGGTGCTTTATTACTATATTATGCCAATGTGTGATATTATTTCACAATCTCTTTTTTAACCCTGCCGTTATTGTACTTCACGAGGTTGATGCCCTTAATAGGTGAAGTCAATCTCTGGCCATTTACAGCATAACGAGCGTTTTCTTGAACTTCGGGCTCTGCTACTATGTTACGAATATTAGTTGCATCGAACTCTACGATATTTTCAAAATACCCCCATTCTGATAACCAATATGCATCGTATGTTCCCTTGGGGACATAAAGCGTGTAGTTCTTTGAGTCGCAACCATCAAATGCATTCGCACTTATACTTGGGGGCGTTTCTGCATATACGTAAACTGATCTTAAATCACTGCATCCATCGTATTTGCAAGTCTTTTACTATCAATTATTTACATATTAAACGGTAGAAAAGTGATTGCGTGGATTCTATGAAGAGTCAGAAATGGGAAGATTTAACGATTTTAACTTTATTAAATAGGGTTGGAAACAAAAAATGCCAATTGTAGATGGCAAAAAAATCGTTATATCTGATTCGACTAAAAAGAAAAAGCCACAGCGAATTTCGCCATGGCACATCTTTACTCTACCACAACCTGCCCCTGTGGTATTAGGGCTCTTCTCTAAACGGAGAGAATGCTGAGAGACTTATCCTCTTGGAGGAAATGGATCCTTACCATGAGAGTCTCTTTCTCGAATCTGTCCATTACGACCGTGAATAAATAGTTCGGAATGCTGGTTCTTGGAAATTTGACGAGCGGCAGCAATTGCATCGGACTGCCTATCAAATGTTGAAGTCAGTCTTGAATTGCCTTCGCCCTTAATGCCCCACTTATCTCCAGCAGGAACAACATGTTGGTTCTTGCCCATCTGTTACACCTCCTTTCTGCGCCCAGTTTTGACAAACATATCATAGCGCTTTATATTACCCATGCAAACATTAAGCCAGGGTCGAATTTATGACAAAATTGTGCCAATAACCGACAAAATGACAATGAATAACGTAATTTTGTCGTATTTATACATATTTAACACAGGCAATTATCAGTGCTCTGAAATAATTTGTTATCTTGCAATGAAATTTCACGAAATATCAGACGTCATTATGTTATTGTCAGCCAAATTTGAAAACATTTACTCGTTTAACGAGGAAACACGTATCTTGTTCACAGCCAGCAAGAGCGACCAATTGCCGTTGCAAGTGTCACGTGCGGAGAAACGGGATGATATATCCGTGCTCCGTATGGGATTGATTTATGGTGCCAATGCTTCCGGAAAGTCAAACATCATAAAATGTTTGGCTATTATCAAGGAATTTGCCTTGAATGGTTGGAGCAACCTCAAATATAATTACTTCAAGATGACGGATGAACCCCAAGAGCGTTCGAGTATCGAATTGGAGTTTAAGGCAGACAACCAGTTCTTTGCTTACGGAATAGCTTTCTCTAAAGGCGGTTTGCTTGAGGAATGGCTATATAAGACTGGCAGCCGCAATGACACCATGATCTTTGAGCGTAAACGTAATGGTGACAGTTGGGATAATACTATTGCGCCTCAGTTCCTAAAAGATGAGGATGGACAATTCTTGAAGTTCCTGATTGACGGCACACCTACCAAGGGTACTTTCTTAAGTGAGTATATCAAGCGTAACGGAAAGGGAATAGATACGATTAAATCTGCTCGTAAATGGTTTGAGAATCTGAATATCATCTTCCCCAATACACATAGAACAGATTTCCCATTCCGAGTTGTGAACGACACCCAGTTCAGAACTGTAATGCGCGAACTGCTAAATTATTTTGGAACAGGTATCTCAGACCTTCGTCGCGTAGAGTCTAAACCTGAAGAATTGGGCATTCCCGACGAAATCCGTCAAAAGATTGAGGAAAGTCTTGAAGGCAAAGGCTCCGAAACAGGTGTGGTTATTCACAATGAGAACCGCTTCATCTTTGCAGAAAAAGATAAGTCGAAGAATCTGAAGTGGCATGAGCTGAAAACCATCCACAAGAAGGAAGACAGCAACTCAGACTATATATTCGAAATGTTCGAAGAATCTGATGGAACGTCACGTTTGTTCGACTTCATTCCAATGCTTATAGATATGCGTGCAAATGATGCGGTCTATGTGATTGACGAGGTCGATAGGAGTTTGCATCCAATGTTGACATTGAAATTATTGGAAATGTACAACAGCCTGCTTAAAAGCGATTCGCAAATGCAGCTAATATGCACTACACACGAGTCCAATCTTCTTTCTACCGCCCCTATCCGTCAGGATGAAGTCTGGTTTGTAGAAAAAGACAAGAAAGGAGAAAGCCATTTATCTTCACTCTGCGAGTATAAGCCGAGGGAAAATGTGCAGAAAGGTTATCTGAATGGTCGCTATGGAGCGATTCCGTTCTTTGGCGAATTGAATAATATTCATTGGGACGATGCGAAGTAGGAATAGTTTGATGCGTGAACGTCGCGAAGCATTTCGAGACGCCCGCCTGATAGTCATAGCCTCTGAGGGCAAAGACACGGAGAGGATATATTTCAAGGCATTGGCCAAGGAATATACCAACCCCCGTGTGCATGTGCATATTTTGGAACGGAGTGAAGCCGAGCAGAACAACTCCAGTCCAGAACACGTCTTGAAGCAACTGAACGATTACAAAGAACAATATGCTTTAGAAGCAGACGATGAACTTTGGCTTGTAATTGACAAAGACCGTTGGACAGAAGCAATGCTATCTCGTGTAGCTACGGAATGTACACAAGATGAATATATGCACATGGCGCTGAGTAATCCTTGCATCTAGTTATGGCTGTTGCTGCATCTGGTAGATGTCGCTTCATTATCTCCCGAAGAACAGCAGCAATGGCTGGAGAATCGCCGAAATTCGAGGAGGAAAGACCCATATCTAAAGATGCGATTGCGTCAAGAAATGAGTTCTTACCATGAAGCTGCATACGATGCCCAAATGCTGATTGTCCATGTAGAAGAAGCGATGGAACGAGTAAAAGCGTTGGACAAGAATCCAGCCGACCGTTGGCCGCAGACTCTCGGCACACGAGTGTATCTGTTGGCTGAGAGTGTGATGAATAGGAGTTTTAAATATAATCAACAAGGCTATTAATATGACAAAAGAACAGATATTTACAGAAATACAAAATATTGTTTCCGCCAATCCCGTATTAGTGATTGGGAGTGGTGCCTCTGTGCCTTATAATATTCCAGGAATGAACACACTTGCTGCCGAGCTGAAGGACTTCCTTGGGGCTAACCCATACAAAAATCCTGACTCGAAGAAAGCCGTACATGAATTTATTGAGAATTTAAATCATGGTATGGGACTTGAAAAAGCCCTGTTGAATACAAAAGCGACAGATGAAGTAGAAAATGATATTGTTTGCAAAGTATGGAATCTTATAGAGTATGCAGACCGAGATGTTTACATAAAAATGTTAAATGGTGAAGATATGGCACTTAGGCCTTTGTTGGACTTCATTATATACAAAGATCCTGCAAAGATATGCAACATTGTAACAACCAATTATGACAGAATTATAGAGTATGCAGCTTGTCAAACAGATGCTTATATCAACACAGGATTTACTCCAAATATTGTAGGTCATCCATACAATAAGATTGAATTCTCACCAAAAAAATTAGAATCGGAATACACCGGGACACTCAACATTTGGAAAGTCCACGGTTCTTTGGACTGGTTCAAAAAAGACGATAAGGTTCTATCGTTGACCAATACGTCATCAATACCGCATGATTATACACCGTGCATTATTACACCTGGAACAAACAAATATGAGAGAACCCAACAAGAGCCTTACCGCGAAATATTCTCTCATGTTGATACGGTATTTAACACTGCTACGGGTTTTCTATGTATAGGCTATGGGTTCAACGATTCTCACGTTCATCCAGTTTTGTTAAAGATAGCTCAAAAACGTGGTGTTCGTATTCTGTTAGTTACGAAAGACATTACAAAGCCCATAGAGGACAATGTAATAAATGCAGGTTATGATTATATTGCGATTTATTCTGATGGTTCTAATGGTACAATCTTCAAAACGCCATCAGGAAGTATGGCGATTTCCGATGAGATCTATTGGAATATTGGTGGTTTTGAGAAAATTTACAAATAATAAATATGATGAAGAATACTGTTTTCAATTACGACAAAAAAGAGATTATAGGTCTTGTCAATAGTGTTGATACAGGTATGTCCACTGCCGTCATCAATGATGATAGCACCCTGTCTCAATTGCAAGTCAATCAACTTTTGGCTGTACAGAGCCCAAAATCAGGACGCTTTATCATCGCAATGATCATTAAGATTTATCGAAAAGCATCCAATATAGATGATGAAGAAGAAACAGAAGATGGAGCTTCTCTTGCCACATTCAACCAGGTTCGACTTGTTTTCGTAGGCGAATTTATTGATAAAATTGGAACAAAGACCAATGTGTTTCGTAGAAATGTGAGCGCTGTACCATCTATTGATGCGCCATGTTATAAAATAGAACATGAGAGATTAACGAACCTGATGCAGTCCATTTCTTCAGAACTAGCGACCTCTGTTAATCCTTTACAGATAGGAAAATATACAATGGATGAAAGTAGCATTGCTTATCTTGACGCAGACAAACTCTTTCAACGTCATGCAGCTATCGTCGGCTCTACGGGTAGTGGCAAATCTTTTTGTGTTGCAAGGATTGTAGAACAAATGGCTGCATTAAGACATGCCAATGGAATACTCTTCGACATACATGGTGAATATTCTGGTGAATCTTTCAAACGAAACGGCATTAAACAACTTAAAATAGCAACTCCAAGCGATTTGTCTGTCAGAGATAAATTGAATAATGGAATTTTGATGGTTCCATATTGGTTGTTGAACTATGAGGAAATGCAGGCTTTGCTCCTTGACAGAAGCGATCAAAATGCACCAAACCAAGCAATGCTGTTTTCAAGAGAAGTGTTAAGTGAAAAGGAGCAAACTGTAAAAGGTACCGAGTATGATAATATTATAACTGTAGACAGTCCTGTTGCCTACAATCTACAGCCATTAGTCCAGACATTTGAAAAACTTGATGTCGAAATGGTATCTGGAGCAAGAGGAGAAAAGCAAGGTCCATTTCATGGCAAACTGACACGTTTTATCCAACGTATTAATAACAAACTATCTGACAAAAGGATGGGATTTATGTTTAGCCTTTCCAGCGAGGAACTTAAGCAGGAGTGGCTTAACCAATTTTGCTCAGTATTGATGGATGGTAAAAGTGGAATTAAAGTAATAGATATGTCTGAGGTGCCATCCGATGTCCTTCCTTTGGTTATTGGATTGCTGGCAAGAATTGTATTTTCAATACAACAATGGAGTACGACGGAAAATCGCCATCCTTTAGCATTATTATGCGATGAAGCCCACCTCTATGTTCAACAGGCAACTACCTTGGATGCAGTTGCGGAATTAGGTTTGCGTAGTTTTGAGCGTATAGCAAAAGAAGGACGCAAATATGGAGTGGGACTAGTCATCATCAGTCAGCGTCCATCCGAGGTAAATCGTACCGTATTAAGCCAATGTAACAATTTTATCAGTTTGCGTCTTACCAATGTAGATGATCAAAACGTTATAAAGAGGCTTTTGCCAGACAATTTGGGTAATATAGCAGACAACCTTTCCCTCTTGGATATAGCAGAAGCTATCATCGTGGGAGACTCCACCTTACTACCGTCAAGAGTAAAGATTGATGAGCCATCAATCAAACCTTCAAGCCAAACAATTCCGTTCTGGAGCATTTGGGCAAATGATAATATTTCTCAAAATCTCTCTGAGGCGATAGGTAATATGATTAAGCAATCAAAATAAAATCAGATTGGAATTATAAACATAAATATGAATGAGATAATCACATTAAAACGATTTGCAGACATAGATTTGAACGACACGTTCTTCAACAGTCTGAAAGAAGACTATCCAGGATTTGATGCTTGGTTCGAGAAAAAGTCCAAGGATAATAGTGAAGCATATGTGCAATATACAAACGATAACCTACAAGCATTTTTGTATCTAAAGAATGAAAGTGGAGAAGCGTTGACCGATATCACTCCCATTCGTCCTGCTTGTAATCGTCTGAAGGTTGGCACATTTAAAATAGATGCCCATAACACGAAACTTGGAGAACGCTTCATAAAGAAGATTTTGGATACAGCACTCGATATGAAGGCTGAGGAAATCTATGTAACTATATATCCGAAACACGAAGGGCTTATCCGTATACTACAACGATATGGTTTTAATGAGGAAGGAAAGAAAGGCGAAGAACTTGTATTGGTAAAGAATATGAAAATTCTAACAGGCGACATCCTCAAAGACTTTCCTTTGCTCACAACAAAAGACAAACGGAAATTTCTGCTTTCCATATACCCTAAATATCATACTAAGATGTTCCCCGATTCCATATTGCGAAATGAGGAAAGCAAGAAGTATGAACTTGTCAAAGATGTTTCTTACACAAACAGCATCCACAAAGTATACCTCTGCTTTATGTCTGACACCGCAAAATTACAACGAGGAGACATAATCGCAATTTATCGTACAAAAGACGACAAAGGCTCCGCTCGATATCGCAGTGTTATTACTTCTATATGCCAGATTGAAGAGGTTAAAACCAATAAGGACTTCGCTACCGTTGAAGATTTCCTTGCATACACGAACTTTTATAGTATCTTTGACTCCGAGGAATTGAAACAATGGTATCAACAAAAGAATTGCTATATTCTAAAAATGACATACAACATTGCTCTTACAAAAAGGGTCACAAATGGTTATCTTGTTGATAACCTAAATATGAGCCCTAAGTATTGGGGATTTTTTCAATTAACAGACGAGCAATTTGATGCTATATTAAAAAAAAGGAGAAGTCGATGAAGGTGTTATTATCGATTAAGCCTGAGTTTGCCGATAAAATATTTAACGGCACAAAGAAATATGAGTTTCGCAAGAATATCTTCAAGAACAAGGACGTTGACACTGTGGTCGTTTATGCCTCATCTCCTTGGAAATATATAATTGGAGAGTTCAAAATAGATGCAATTCTTTGCGGCAACGTAGATAGCATTTGGAAACAGACTCACGATTTTTCAGGAATCAGCGAGAATTTCTATAGAATGTACTTTGCGAACAAAACAAGTGCATATGCAATAAAGATAGGACGTGTCACAAAATTCAAGAAGCCCAAACAGCTTAGTGATTATCATATAAGTCATGCGCCTCAATCTTATGTGTATCTGTGAAGTTTAACATGAATTATATTGGGCGGAAACTTGCAAAATATCGCAGTTTCCGCCCAAGATAAAATTACAGAACTGAGTTAAATTCTTATGGCTTAGTGATTATATCCCAAAGCTCATCGTAGTTCTTAACCACATCGTATGTGACATGACTATCTGAGATTGTGGCGAAGTGCCGACTTGCACATTTTATCTTCACGCTTTCGGCTCGACGGCAGTCTTTTAGACTATCCTTGTCGTAGCCTTTCGTTTCAGCCACAAAGTAGATGTGCTTGATGTCGCTGCCCTCATGGAATACCTCGGCCCAGTCTGGATTATAGTGACCGACAGGCGTATTGATATAGAAGCCATTGGGAAGTTTCGTGTAGACAGCAACCTCATTACGCGATTCCAACTGATTAGCGAAGTCCATCTCAATGCCTTTTGAGTCAACTACCACAAGGTCGTAGAGAGACTTGTGCGACTTCAAGGCGTTCACACCCTAGCGACCTTTCAGAGCCGATGCTTCTGTTTAATCATGTAAATCACACAGGTTCCATATTTATCCATTCGCTTTGCTCATCGGTAATTAAATGTCTTGTCTTTAACAACCAACCAGCCACGGTCTTAGACCGATGCCATGATTACCACATTCAGCTTCTATACTGCCTCAAAAACTCTATCACAGCCTCATGCTGCCGCTGTTGCTGTACCATCCACTCGTTATACTCATTCAATAACCGCATGAAATGCTCCGTATTTTCTTGTCTATCAATAGCAGAACACATCCTCTCTGCTATCTGCGGAGGGAAATTGTTTCTAATAATCGTTTTCTGCGTCTCATTAGAAACCTTCTTCACTACTATATTGTATAAATCTTGTATTGTTATCATTTCCTTAATTATGAGTCATAATTGCCTTCGTTTGTTCTGCTGGCAAATATAGTGCTATATTTTGCTTACCGAATAGTGATTCTTATTTTACCTTGCAAAGGTACGCATTTTTATTGAGATCAAGGCATAAAATTATTGTTTCGCGCTTAATTTAAGCAAATTTCATCTTAAAACACATCAATATGCAGCTAAAAGTTGCGATAATTAAGGATTTTTGTATATCTTTACAACGCATAGAAGGCAAAGCCTGCTTTGCAAGACATATTGCTCACATCCTGCCAAATTACCACACCGAAAGGATAAAAAGAGCAAACACCAATCATCGTGAAGTCGCGCCATGGCGCAAACTTCCCCGTAGATGATTGGAGACTGTGGTAAGCCTGGCAGGATTATGGTGGCGGTCTGCGCCATTTTTGAGAAGGTAAACTCCAAAATAAGATAAAGAAATGTAACATAAACAGAATGATGACATTTACAATTACAGATTTCTTGATAAGCTTACCTATCACAGCAATTATTATATTTGCTATCAAGTTGGTGTACAAGAGGGTGGGAATATCTGCAACTCCTATGGGCTGTCTCATAGGGTGTCTGATAATGTTTTGGGTTGTACTTTGTGCTATTGGAGGCTGTTCCGAAAGGAAACGAACTCAATCAGAATCACATCTTGCTCACATAAAACTTGTAACTACAGGTGCAATTGTTAAGATACCAAAGTCGGAATTGGTTGGAGCAGACACCATCTATCGTGAGAAAAAACATGTCTATAAGAATGACACAGGAAGAGATTTGGTTGAGTATATGGTCAAATATACGACAAACGGCCAAGATGCGGATCATAAGACAATAGGGTTGCTAATTCGTCCCAACCAATACTTCTATTGGTATGATGACGATAAAGACTACCATATGTTTACACTGCCCCCATCATCTACAACGATTGTCACTAGAAGCAGATATGGGAGAAGTCACCAGTTAGATTTCACTTATCTACATTTTCTCGACTATGCCGAGAATGTTCCCGATTATGTTGTCATACCCAACAAATAGATCAGATTATGTATTGTAAGCATTGCGGAAAACAAATTACAGATGATTCTTCGTTCTGCAAGTACTGCGGAGAAAAAGTTATAGATGAATTATTATTGTCTGAAAATAGTACTATCCTACCTGCTAATAACAAAAACATTTCGGAAGAAGGTACTTCCGAAGTAATCATAGTTACCAAAGAAGCAAATCCCATACAGGTGGAAGTTTCCAAGAAAGGTAAAGATAATAGCTCTACCATAGCCAATGAGATTGTCGGAAATTTAAAGATGGTAGGTGTTGCTTTATGTATATTCCTTGTTTACATGATGGGGGTTGTACTTATTCATTCAAAAGATGCAAAGCCATTAGACGAAAATAGTTATTGGGGAGAAAGTTGCTATGACCCAACAACGATGAGTTCTAACCGAATGTTTCACTGGCAGCAACACTACGCAAAAAGAGTCTGTATGGCTCCGAGTTTCAAAAGCAAGGGGAAGAATGTCCATGGCTTCTCATCGGATTTCGAGACGTTTGCTTTTGTACATAGCATTGAGCCCATAAATGCAATTGATTATTCTTTAATCATGGGAATGAATGGTGAGGAAGCGTTATCATATGCCAATAGAGAAGCGAAGGATAAACAATTGCCACAATCTATATTAAAGCAATATGAAGAGGAAGCAAAAAAAGATGCTGAACAGGACAGACAATCTTTCAATGATGAGATTTCAAGTATCCGAAAGTATGCCTTTGAGGAAGATTTAAAGAAAAATGCAACCTATGCATCTATTATTAGTTTGCTTGTAATGATACTAGGCAGATACTTTATAAAAAGCGTTAAATGGGTAAATATAAATAAAACGAAATAAGAGTTAACATGATTAGGCATTTTTTATCATTCAGGAGAGCATCACAGCAAAGCTGCTGTGCACTCCAGACCTAAGGCATCGGAGCACCCTATCGTCGCAATAATGTGACAGCACAGCTCAATAAGGGTGGCTCTGAGGTTATTATTGGTTTCAGTGGAAATGCATGTTCGGCATTATGCGTTTTGTCGCAAATGTAGATGTCGTTGGATTGTTGTTTATGCCTTACTATAAGTGAGGATTCATGGCCTTTGCTTGCTATTTTATCTGGTCAGTTCCCCATACGTCGATAGACGTTGGGGTATTAGGCTTCCCTTGACTGGTTTCAAGTGGCATCGGCAAGCCGATAGTGCTAACTTAAAAATTCACAATTGAAGCGTGTGGACAATAAAAGAAACATGATAATACCTATACTTCTCAAACATCCACACAGAGCTTGCTCCTATTTGTGAAGAGTGCGCTAAGACCGCATTTTGAAAATCGGTAATTAGGCTTACTGCTTTTTTAAAAGCCAGTCTCTCTTTGCGAGATTTCAATTATACGGATGCGGTAACTGCACATTATCCGTCCGATATGTTTTATTATTATAAACGATTTTCACCATCACTTAATTGAGTCGGTCTGCTATACGATTGTCATATCGCTGACGGATATCCTTTGGCTCAAGGTTGGTCGTAAATACCGTGAATAGTTGTGCGTCACACCTCATCGTCAGCAGCTCTTTAATGGGGTACATGATGTTGCCGTAATCCTGCACTTCGGCAGGCTCGGTTCCTAAATCGTCAATACCGAACAAGTCCGTTTGCGTCAAATATAGAAACCTATTGTAATCAGTCTTACGAAATTGTGCAATTTGCATAGCATTTACTTCAGTTAGACCATAGCAACCTTCAAGTGCAGCACCTAAACCATGTGACGGGTTAGGGATTTTCAACCGTCTGATGAGGTTTTGCAATGCTTTGAGCATAGTGGTCTTTCCGTTGCCACATCCACCACAGAGAACAATACCGAACTTTGAGGTTTCTTCCGTCAAGCATTTGGCAATCTGTCGAAGTTGTTCCTCAACAGAACTGTTGGAAATGAACTCACGATGACGAAATTGCACTTCCACAATATAAGCAGCCAAGAGATATGCATATGCTCGATCCTCGGTCATAGGCAATCTAAAACGCCCCTTCATAATCCGCTCCTTCTGCAGGAACCGGACAAGATCTACGATTCTCTTTTCTTTTACTGATTCCATTTTCTCTTCCTTTTTTACTGTCAAAAATCGCACACCTTTCCTCTTTAAAAGAAACGTTGTTTTGATATATGTCTTTATCTTTTATAGGTGTCAAGTCATGTGTCATGCTATCTGTCTGACCATCCGTACATTCAAGTATTGAATAATTTGACGGTACATGACGCGATTTTCCCTCTATAAAAGAGATAAGTTTACGCTCGGCAAGGTGTTTCCGTGCTGTAATGACTGTTTGTCTTGAAAGGCGCA
>ERZ1026878.66-NODE-66-length-83819-cov-16.700014_pt1 | contig 83819 bp, 91 predicted proteins | sample MGYA00380169_ERZ1026878 | MGnify/ENA primary metagenome ERZ1026878 (study PRJEB33269, sample SAMEA4719805) | human gut metagenome | biome: human-associated habitat; feature: organic feature; material: feces | place: Cameroon | collected 2013-10 ...
GTTATTACATCGTTCGACTTCATCACTGAGCGGCGAAGGGCAATGAGCAGCTGACGGGGAGGAAATAAAGGGGCGCGAAGCGTTTATATACCCCTTTATTTCCTCCCAGGCTGATGCTAAAAGCAGCCCTCCGCGATTTGATGAAATCGGGCGATAGTCACACAAGGAGAATGCACACATCCCGTAACGAAAAATCGGCGCAAGACGAATTTCCGTTACGGACATAAGAGCGGCGGGAATTTATTATCGCCACGGTGAAAGCGGCGCATCCTGAAAGGATGCAGCAAGCGTGATTTTGAATTTGCGTCAGGATGGAAGCCCGCTGCCCGGAGGTTTACCGAAGGGCCGGGCAGAGACAGCTTGCTGGCTCTGTTCACGACAGCCGTGTCCCTTCAGGGACGACACCCGGACTTATCTTTATTCTTTTCACCGTAAATGAATAATATCAGAAGAGATAAACATCAGGATGCCGGGTGAGATATGGATGGTCTGAATAAATAATATTGATGAGACAATCACGCGCCGGAGTAATACGGGCGGCGCGGAGCGCAGCCGGTATTATTCTGCGCCGCAGGCGCGCGGCCTTTGATGCCACGAAAGGCAGGGTATTCCCCTGCCCTTCAGGATAGTTATGCAGCTTTATTCATGCCGCGCATAAATTCGCGCATGGCATTAATTCGGCGCTGATCCTCCAGGCGCTTCTCAAAGTTGTTGATGTAGTACACCGGCGTATACCTGACCCTGTTAAGCTGCATCGTCAGCGTATTGCCCGTGACCACTTCAGCAGGAATACCCAGAAGGGAAAGCTGAATAAACGCCATATCTGCCGCAACAGGATCGATATCGATGCAGCTACCGAACATATGCTCAGACGGGTTATAGCCCGCCTCCAGCAAATATTCCGCATACGCCACAATCATTCCCGCCGCACCGCTTGCCGGATCGCTGACGGTCACGAATCCCTCACAGCGTATCGTTTCGTCGACGTCCGGCATCAGCAGCCTCGCCAGCAGTGACTGGACGTGATACGGCGTGAAATACTGCCCGTTCCGGTCGTCGCCCAGCTCAAGCTCCATGAAGATCGCGCCGAGAAAGTCGTGAAATTTCGCCTCCAGCGCGCAGACCATAAGGCAGAAAAGCGTATGCAGATTGCTGATATCGCTCCCGCCGTACTTCGCGCAGATTTCACGGCTGTGCTCAATGTTCTCCGGCGTTCTTATCCGCGCCATGTCCAGCTCGCTGGCGGCCAGCGTGATGAAGTCGCTGAACACCTCCCAGCGGCGCAAATTTCGGGCGGTGTCCATGAACACGCTGACAAACTGGCGGCGGGATTCCTCGATGGTCATCATCCGGTGCGGTATCGGCCGCGCGTTCACGGCAGGCAAGGCAGGCTTAACGGGCGTGACTGGCGCGGCCTCTTTCGCCTGGTCAAAGAAGCTGGCAAAACTGAGTTGAGACATAGTTCCTCCTTAAATGCCGCCCCCTGCGGGGCGGCTCCTCCGTCAGTTAAATGCCCGCTTCATCTCGAGCGTGCGTAACACCTGCCCCCACTCACTCCCGCGCATGGCAGGAATACGCACAGAGCGGCCCTTCTTCCGGCAGTGCGCGATGTGACGGCCCAGCGCCCGCATTTCGGCGCTGATGTCGTCACGGTCGATATCACTGCGTTTAATACGCACCTGTTTTTTTACGGGTGCGTTTTCCGCCTCAAGCATCTGGACATACAGGGCGGTCGGTGTAACAATCGAAACTTCACTGAATTGCATTGGTTTGTTCCTTTTGGTGAAGGCCGGATTAATCGTTCCAAGGCGTCTAATCCGGCGGGTTAAGGCAGGCGAAAGCCTGCTTTTCTCATTTCTGGCGCTGCATTTCCTCCTTAACGCGTGCCAGAATCTCCGCGTGGTCAAGGTTGCTGTAGTCGCGCATCCGGTAATAACGGATACCGATCCGCGCGTAGATTTCGGTCACATTGCCGCAGACCATTTCCGCCAGCATGAAGGTTTCACAATCGCCGTTCTCACTGCTGCGCCAGTTCATCGGGTACATCAGCCCCAGCGCGTCATGAAAGGCGTGCACGTCGATTTCAGCGGGTTCTTTCACCGCCGCCTTTTCACGGCTCCTCCAGTACGCCCGCTCTGCTTCAGCGGTGGCCTGCATTCCCAACAGGGCGGAAGATTCGGTCAGGTGTAAATGCATGGAGTTCTCCTTCTCTGGTTGATGGCGACATGCCCTGCCGCCGTGGGTTATGCTTATGGACGGGCTTCCAGGCGCAACATGGCCTGAGCAAAATTTATGTTGTTGCTAAGGTCTTTACGTGCGATGTCCCACGCCTCACGCCCGATAACGCCGTATAAGCGAATGGCATGATCCTGAGCCTGCAACCACGGCTGCACGACATGAAACGACACAAGGGGGTATGAACGTTCCCAGCACAGCACGCCTTCCCTGTGAACGTTGTCGCTCATCAGGCTGAGAAGACGCAGGATTTCTTCAGCCTCATCTTTCTGGCTCAGCTGGAGATTCCAGACCTGGCAAAGCTCAGCCAGATACGAACGTTGTTCTGCGATAACACAGGCCAGACGCGCTTTCTGGTCTGTCCCCCATCTTTCGGAAGATTCTTTGGTGGCGGTTTTGACGTTGACGTTCTGTGTGTTCATCCTGCTTTTCCTCTTATCTGGTGGTTAATCCATCTCTCGGTGAGTTCCCTGGCGGCAAAGGGCAAAGGAGCGACGGCGTGGCGGCAGGAGAAGGGCGGAGACAAAAGTTTTTGCGGTCCTTCGCAAAAAGTTTTGGCGGAGTTCATTTCACCCTTCGGATGACGACACGACGGTGCTACGACAAGCCCTCCGCCCGGGGACTTAACGGGAGAGGGCTCGCCAGAGATACGGGGAGAGGATGAACACACCCGACACGGCGGAACGACGGGGCGTCAGAGGACTGTCGGCAGTTTTACCGCCGACAGGGTGAAGCGGCGCGTCCGTTTACGGACGCAGCAAGCGCAGGGTTTGACGTTGCGTCAGGATGGAAGCCCGCTGCCCTGAGGTTTACCGAAGGGCCGGGCAGAGACAGCTTGCTGGCTCTGTTCACGACAGCCGTGTCCCTTCAGGGACGACGCCCGCGTTCTGCCGTTCCTGTGAAAACAGCCAGTTCATTAGCCAGACCCGCCAGCGTATACCGCTTTTTATCCAGCACATCAGCCCGCTGCAGCAGTCTGTTAACCAGAAAAGTGTCAAGCACCGGCATTCTGCGCAGACATTTAATCCGCTGTCCGCTGGCAGACTGCAGCAACAGCATCCAGTGGTCACAGACTTCACCGGGGCTGGTCAGCATGAACCAGTGTCTGCCATGCGGTGGAACATACCGCAGGCTAACGGGCCATACGCCACCGTATTCAGTGTGGCATTCGGGTGAAACCACCCAGCCCTCCGGCAAAAGTAGCTCCCGCAAAACGGCCTGCGTCAGCCCCTGACGTGAAGTCCATCCATCAGAGCGAAACAGCTCATAATCCTCCGGCGTCATGGCAACCAGCGCCGATAATGTCAGTCCTTTATTCAGAATCAGTCTCCTTTTATAGCTGCAGACTACAACTGCTCTCCGGCCCCTGCAGACCCGAAGATTTGCAGGGGAAATAACAACACTCACCGATGAGACTTTCCGCGATAATAGTCTGGTCGCGCTACCACCTTCCTGTTAGTCATCACATGTTTCTGCATCACCTTTGACCATGAATATCATTGGAGTATTAGCCGACCAACGGCTCGAATAAGCAGGAAGAACATGTAAAAGATGACCGTCGCAGTAAACATGCCGATGAGTATCGCCAGAGATACTTCCGGAGCACCTGACCACATACTGTCACTCCTGAACACCAGAAATGAAAATAACGCACCGAGTCCGGCAAGAGACAAAAACTGAAGAATAAATGCCCGCTTCCGGGTCATAAAAACACTGATGATGAGATATCCATATCCCGCGGTAATCACAGCTATTACAACAAACATTCGCAAAAAATGAGTAAAGGCATACTGAACTTCTGTCATAACTGGTTTCCATCCCGGGTAAGTTACACTGATACATTCACAGACATTAATCCGCATATTATATAACCGATTTACCCTGCTGATATCCCACGAAAGTACGCAGGCCGTGCCGTCAACTCCCTCTCGATGAGTTCATCCGCAAACAGCGGCGCAATCCTGTTAACACGGCGCTCCAGATTCCGCCGACGGGTTGCCGCTTTTCGTTCATCACTCCAGCGTCTTATCTGCCTTTCATCCAGAAAATCCACGCAGACAGCATATCCGGCTCCGGCCACCCACAGTGACATCACTGACTCAGGTGCTGGCTTCCCTGCCTCCACCACTTCTGACGCCAGCTCTGGTTCACCGGGACAGGGACCGGGACGCTTCCAGCGCAGTGAGTAACGCCACTTCATACCTGACTCCGCGCGGTCAGCTTGTTCGGAACCAACCAGCGCTCCAGCTGCCTGGCAGACTCAGTGCTTTCCCGCGCCAGCGCATCCGTTTCAGCCATCACCGTCCAGAAAGGCTGGTTATCCGTCATCCAGCGCTCCATTGGCGCCAGTGACGGAAAGCGCTCGCTCCAGCGCCAGAACATCTCCTCCAGGTCGTACTGGCGCAGTTCAGTCCCTGACCAGCGTGCGCTCCAGCTGCTGACCGTTTCTGGTGTATGAAAAGCCAGATCAATTTCTGCCTGGCCCGCCAGCGCCTGGTACGCCCGCTCACGCTGACACTGTTCTTTGTGGCGCTGGCGGGTGTATTTTTCATCCCGCAGCGCGTCCTGACAGCGAACGCGCTCGGTCTGCTGAAAGGCGACCTCCGGAAAGAGGCGCTGACCGGCACCGACGGGAAGCGGCAGCCAGCAACACGTCCCGCGACTTTCAATCAGGGCATCGATGGCACTGAGCCAGCTGTCCCTGCTGCCCCGCAGCTCCCGCGCCGTCAGCACCGGCGCAAAATAATTAATTTCCCTGACAGTGACGCGCGTGCTGCCCGTGAGCCGGCGAAAAAAGGCGCTGGCATACGGGTACGCCGCTGACACCGCGCCGCGCGACCGCCTGCGCTCAACCTCAGCGATGGCTTCCATCGCGGCGCGTCGCTCAGGGCTGAAGGGAACCAGAGAGAGATGTGAAGGGATCATGCCGCGCCCTCCGCTGCCAGAATGCTGATGATGCTGGACTGACTGTATCCGTCCGCATCGAGACGCGCCGTCAGGCTGACGGTGTGGCTGACAAGCTCAGGCTGGTAGCCGCTCAGGGTACGAATGACGGAGAACGGGCGACCGCTGGCGGGAACGAACACCACTATCCACGCCGGACTGATGCCACCGGGACTGCATACGGCAAGATGATACTGCCCGTGGGAAGGGGTGAAGCGGATCTGCACCGGAAAGAAGCCGCCAAACTCGCTGCGGTATTCGCCGTTCATGCCCCAGTTTTCAGGGCAGGACAGGTCACGCATGACGGCGTGGGTCAGTTCGCGGCGGTAGTCCTCGCCGCTGTCGCGCCAGTCCTCGAACTCATCACAGGACATCGTTTTCAGTACATCGGGGGTAAGAATAGTGCGCATGGGTATCTCCTTATCGCCGCCCCGCAGGGCGGCGCTCCGTTATCAGGCGGCGTGTGCCGTGTCAGTGGTCTCGTTGTCAGGGCTGTCGGTATCTGAAACAGCGTCGTCAGCACCGGACTCACCCGCTGGCTCCGGCCCTTTCAGCCAGGCAGGAACCCAGCGGGTGTGCTGCATAAAGTGCTCCGCATGCGCTGCGGCGTCGCCCTTCTTCATCTTCTCCGCGTCACCCGCAGCGCCCGTCAGCCCCGCCTCTTTCAGGGAGGCGACAATCTGCGGATGTTTCAGGCTGCCGAAGTAGTTGTCCTTCGTCGGCTGCCACCAGTCGCGCAGGTGGAACCCGATTGCCGCCTCGACCGCATCGAGTGGACTTCGGGAGGTATGCCCCATATCGCGGGTCTGAACCCCGTCAACGGAACAGGCGGTGCAGAAGGCCATAAATGACATGAGAACCTCCCCGCTCAGGGTAAAGAAGGTGGTGAAGTCCTTCTCCCAGCCTTCCGGCAGCAGGGCTTTCAGCCGCGCTTTTTCGGTCATCAGAATGTCAAACGCGGAGCCATCCTTACCGGACGGGGCGTTCTCCGTCAGACTGCTGTGGGAAACAGTCAGGTTGATGCGGAACGGGTGCGTCGTGGTCAGACAGCCGGAAAAGACGCAGGTACACATGCGCCAGACCATCAGCGCCACCGCCTTTTCGGGCTGCTGCATCAGCGCCGCCTGTACTGCCAGCGTACGCTCGGAGGTCATTTTCGTGAGCAGCGGGACGCTGATCCCCTCTGCGGCGTCTGGCTGGCGTGAGGTGAACGGTACCGTTACGCTGCTGTTTTCTGTATCTTTCGGCATATCCGCTTTCAGGCGCACACCGCGCTGCACGTACACCTGCCCTTCGTACAGGCTGACCATCACCCCCGCGCCAGACTTCATGTCGTCAGTCCACGCGCTGGCTTCAGCCGCCTCCTGAATGGCGAGGATGTCCGCTTCGATCGCATCCGACTCGTCGCAAACGCTGTCATATGTGTCGTACTGCTCCCGCAGCGCATCAAGACGCTGCTGCTGCTCAGGGGTGTACACCGGATCGGGTTCAACAGGCTGAACGAACTCTTTACCATCTTCGCCGTGGTACCAGATACGGGCTGCGCGTCCGCGACTCCATGCCCAGCCCTCACGCTGCTGAATGTCCAGTGCGATACGCTCCAGTTTCTCCTGCACCAGACGCTCAACCAGCTCGCTGTCAGCCGTGCCGTCGCCCTCGTCCTGGCTGAACAGATCTTCACGGACGTAACCCCCTGCCGCCTCATACGCTTCGCGCCCGATGAAGCGGAATTTTGTGTTGTCGGTGCGCATCTCGGTTTCAGTAATAGCGCGTTTAATCAGGTGTGCGGGCGCGTTTGACCAGCTGGCCTTCACGCTTTCGAATACCTCTACCTGACGGGCAGGATCGTCCTCGAGACAGAGCGCCTGACACTGTTCAACGGTCAGTTCGTCCTGCGCAAGCTTCTCCATCAGGGACGGCGCAAGATTTGCCAGCTTCAGCATTCGCTGCACGTGGCGGGAGCCGAAGCCGAGCGCATCGCCAATCTGTGCGGGGCTTTTACCCTGCTCTGCTAAGATGCGGAAACCCGCGATCTGCTCTGCCGGATGCATGGCAGCACGCTGCTCGTTCTCCGCGACGGAGGCAAGGGCAGCAATGTCGTCTGAGACGCGCTTCACGGCAACGGTGTAACCGGACGGGAGACGGTTTTCTTCTGCCAGAAGCTGCATGGCGGTGAGTCGGCGGCCACCTGCGGCCACGCCGGATTGTCCGTCCGTGAGAGTGTGAACAATCAGGTTCTGCAGCAGTCCGAGCGCCTCAATGGAGTCGGCAAGACCGCGAACGCTGTCCACGGAATACGGGATGCTGCGCACGTTCAGCGGCGATTTAATGAGATCGGACAGCGCAACGTATTCCACAGGGGCAGCATCGAGTGCGACCTTAATGGCGTCCTGCTCAGCCGGGGTGATTTTTCTGACGCTGGCCTTTCTGGTGGCTTTTGCTTTAGACTCGGTTACAGACATAGTTAGTACCTCTCTGATATTGATGATTGTCCGGCCCTGCGGAGTGGCTGCTCCGGCAGGGCACCTCTTACTGCTTACTTCGTTTTACGGATACCGTAACGCTCGATGTAACGGTTGAGCCATTTCCCGGCATCCGCTTCAAAATTCCATGCCTGCCAGATCATCTCTCCGTTGCGACGCACCACCAGGCGAAAGTGCGTCCCCTGGTCATCCTCAATGGCGACATTCTCAAACTCCGCCGCCACGGCTTCGGCCTGTTCGCGGGTGAAGGTGTCATCCGGTAACGGTCCGGCGTTATAAATGCTCATGTTTTCTCCTTCAGCCCCGCCAGTTGCGGGGCGTATTTATCAGTTTTCAGAACGGGGCATCATCATCCATCGGCGGATAGTCGTCCGGTTGCGGCTGCGGAGCCTCCTGAGACGGTGCGGCGCTCTGACGGCCTTTTCTTGCGCCCTTCGCTTTAGGGGATTTATCAGCAGTGCCAGCAGGTTGTGCCGGAGCGGCAGAATTCTGCGGTTGTGCGGGCTGCTGCGGTGCGGCACTCTGAGACTGACCGCCGTCACGACGCCCGCCGAGCATCTGCATGGTGCCGTTCTGCCCGACCACGATTTCGGTGACGTAACGGGTCAGGCCGCTGTCGTCCTGCCAGCTACGGGTACGCAGCTGGCCTTCGACATACACCTGAGCGCCCTTGCGCAGGTACTCCCCTGCCACTTCCGCGAGCTTGCCGAACAGCACAACACGGTGCCATTCGGTGTTTTCACGCATCTCTCCGGTCTGCTTATCGTGCCATGACTCCGAGGTGGCGAGGCTGAAGTTAGCCACCGCGCCGCCGTTGGGCATGTAACGGACTTCCGGGTCCTGCCCCAGATTGCCCACGATGATGACTTTGTTGATGCCACGTACTGTCATGATGAATCTCCTTAATCAGTTGTTTTGCCCTTAAAACCATCACCCGTTGAGTTGCCGGGGCCGCGGTTTTGACGTTTTGCGGGGACCTGCTGAACGCCCCCGCTGGTTGTTACCTTCACCCGTTTGAGAGCCGTTCGCCGCAGGGGCGTAAACCAGCACGGGCGATGGCGGATGTCCGGGGCGCGGTTTACCGCGTGCCATTTACCCTGGACAGCTGACAGCGGCTGTGCTTGTCTCAGCCCCGGCGAAAGGAATCAAAAGGGTGAAATGACCAGGAGGAAATGAGCAGGAACCCGCCGCAACGACGGAACGCGCGGGCGCGAAACGGCGTTGCGCCTTACAGCCCGGCGTCATTTTGCCGGGGTGCAGAAAGCGCAGGATACGGCGCGTGAAGGGCGGCGTGACCGGAACGGTCGCAGCAAGCCTGCCGTTGACGTTGCGACAGAGGGATGGAAACCCGCTGCCCCGGAGGGGCCGGGCAGAGACAGCGGAGCTGGCTCTGTGCGGAGCATGACAGCCCCGGTTCCCGCCAGGGAAGTCGCCCGCAGTCATATCGCTCAGGAAGAAAAGCCGGCAGGACAGTGATATCAGCCAGTACGCCATCGGTGTGGCCACAAACAACAACGCCAACGCCAACGCCAACGCCAACGCCAACGCCAACGCCAACGCCAACGCCAACGCAGAGATTATCACCGGAACAGAAATATGACTGACCAGCTGCAGCACACCGGTATTCATGCCCTGACACCACCGGAGCATCAAACACTGGCGGAGATGCGCGGCGCCGCAGGCGCGGCGTACTTCGCCGGCAGGCAGAGCCTGCCTGGGTTTTGCGCGCGGGCTGACAGGCGGCTGAACCGCCTGCCGGGGAAGATCAGTTGCTGAAGACGTAGCCGTCATGGAACACGTACCCGCTGCTGAACAGGTCACGCGCATACGCTTCAAAATCGAAATAGCTGCGCAGCGTCTCCGGCACCTCATTCAGCAGGCCGTTGTCCTCCACCATCTCCTGCGCGTAGCCTTCCTCGCTCTCCGCCTCGCCGCAGTACGCATCGTCAAACGCGTCATAGTCACACTCGCCGGTATACTCCGCCCAGGCGATAAACGCTGCCTCCCTGCCCTCTTCTTCAGCCTGTTTGTACGCGGCGATAAAATCCCAGTCGATGGCGCATTCAGAGACGAACTGCGACGGGATACCCTCCCAGTCCTGGAACATAAACTCGGCATCCCATTCATCGGCGTGCAGCGCCTGGCAGGCCTCGTAAAAATCCTCCCTGCCGTCAAACTCCGTCAGGTCAAACCATTTACCGAAAATGCTGCCGCAGTTGTATTTGTGATACGTACCAACGTAGACAGCAGGCGTGGTGGTTGTAGTGCTCATAAAAATTCCTCCTAGGTCGATGTGGTCTGAGTTCCGGCTTACGCCGTGCCGACACGACAGCCCGACTGGGAGCGAAAAATGCAGGGGCGATGCATGAAGCCGCAGCGCCGGTAAACAGCGGAGAGGGTCTGGACGGTTAGCGAGCGAATATTGAGCGAGATAACGACGGGAAGAACCGCGACAGGCATTTAAACAAACGGCGACCGGGTGAATGCATCGACGTCAGTGAACCCTTGCATTTGCAGCGTTCGGGCTAAAGTAGAGGCACGGCGTAAGCCGCAGGCCGCACGTACGTCACTCACCGCGCGGCCGTAACGCCGTGGAGGTCGCGCCGGAACAGAGGAGCTGGCGACATCCTTTTGATTTTCAGGACCGGCAGGGCCAGGATTGCTCCCGGCCCTGTGGCTGCATCAGATCCGTTCCATCAGCATTCTGACATCGTGCAGTGCCTGTTTGAGGGATTCCGGCGTGGGTCGGCCCGCCTCCCATGCCTGCCCGACGAGATTTTCCAGGTCGCTTTCCTGTCGCCGCAGTACGCGCATGAGTAGCGCCGCGGGAACACTTACCTCGCGTGCCACGGCCTCACGGTGCCGTACCAGAAGGTCGCATACGCCCGAATTTGTAACGCCTTCCCTGCGATATACAGCCATATCCGTATTACCGGTTGTTTCCATCAGTCCCTGAATCTCGGCAGGTTCCGGCTTTACATCAAGTTCACCACAGGCGACATAAAAAGCTTCTTCGGTCCAGACCAGCAGTACCAGCGGCTCGTCGGGGATGAACATGTTTTCGAGCCGGGTGCAGAGTTCTTCGCGTGTTCCGTACATTTTGATTCTCCTGAGTCGTTTTCTGACGGGCGTTTCCGCCCGCCCGTGTCAGTCTTTAAAGCTGGCGTCCAGCTCCAGCGCCTGCCGGTATGCTTCAAGATAAAGTGTGTTGATGCGGCAAATTGTCTGGCGGGCCAGGCGCTCCGTCAGGTTCTCCGCGTCGTAGCGGTAGCGGGATTCCAGCGCATTGAGCGTGGCGCGCAGATCGCACATGCTGTTTGCCAGGGCGGCAACATCGGCACGCAGCGCTTCGTTTCCGGCGTAATTCGTCATGCGGCCTCCGGATACCAGCGGTCGTCATTTGCCGCCGGGGTCTGCATGGCCCGGCGTACCGCATCAAGGCGTTTCTGTCCCGCCTGGTGATACTGCTCCAGCAGTTCGATACCGATGTAGCGACGGCCAGACCGGAGGGCAGCCACGCAGGTGGAGCCACTGCCAGCAAAGGGGTCGAGCACAATCGCACCGGGATGCGTGAAGGACTCAATCAGCGGTTGCAGGCTGGTTACGGGTTTTTCGGTCGGGTGGTGCCGGTTGCCGCTGTATTTCCAGCCCAGCACATCCGGCAGCGGGTTTTGCGGCATACGTGGGCGGCCTTTTGCCAGCAGGTAGGCGCACTCATGGCGGTAGCCAACATAAGCGGACTTCGATGTGTAGGTTTTGGTAAACACCAGGTGGCCGACAACGCTGAATCCGGCCTGTTTCCAGGCGGCCATAAAGCGATCGACGCGGTTCCAGCCGTAGAAACTCACCATCAATGCGTCTTTTTTCAGCACGCGGTACATCTCATGGCAGGCGGGTTGCAGCCATTCGTCCGTCCGGTCTCCGGCAAGCGTGCGCCCTGAACGGTCGCGAAAACCTACCAGATATGGTGGGTCGGTAAGGATGAAATCGACAGCGTTATCCGGAAAGCCGGACATGATATGGACGCAGTTACCCAGGATGAAACGGGACATAATCATTCTCCTTTCTCAAATGCGGCGCCTGTTACGCCGTGCCGATACGACAGCCGGGTTAAAAGCGGAGAATGCAGGGGCGGTGCCGCAAGCCGCAGCGCAGTGAAAAAGCAGACGCTGACTGGACGGTTTGACGGCGAAAATTGAGACGGAAAACGACGGGAAGACAGCGGATAATGCCTTTGAAATTAACTGCGACCGGGTGAGGACACCGACAGAGTGAACCCTTGCATTCGCAGCGTCCCGGCTACAGTAGCGGCACGGCGGCCACACGATGGCAGGAACCTGAAATACGGCCTATGTTCAGAACTGAGGTGAACCCTGATTAGAGATCCACAGCGGAGAAACACAATGTGCGGTCGGTTTACGCAGTACAACTCACGCGAGGAGTACCTGGCCTTTCTCGGAGAAGAAGCTGAACGGGATATTCCGTATGATCCGGAGCACGTCGGCCGCTACAACGTCGCGCCCGGAACCCGGGTATTGCTGCTGAGTGAACGCCGCTCGCAGCTGCACCTTGATCCTGTTCACTGGGGTTATGCCCCGGAGTGGTGGAACAAGCCCGCTCTCATCAACGCCAGAAGTGAAACTGCGGCCGGCAGTCGGATGTTCAGGCCACTCTGGGAGCACGGACGGGCCATTGTTTTTGCCGACGGCTGGTTCGAGTGGAAACAGCAAAACGGCGTGAAACAGCCGTTTTTCATTTACCGTAAGGACGGAAATCCACTCCTGCTCGCAGCCATCGGGAAACAACCATTTGTAAACGGCAATGACCAGGAAGGATTCCTGATCGTCACGGCAGCTGCGGATGAGGGACTGCTGGACATTCACGATCGGCGACCGCTCGTGTACTCACCGGCTGCCGCACGTAAATGGCTCAGCGAAAATACAACCGGTAAAGAGGCGGAAGACATTGCCCGTGAGGGCAGTCTTTCCGCCGGAGATTTCACATGGCACCCCGTCAGCCGGGCAGTTGGCAATCCCGGTAACCAGGGCCGGAAACTTATTGAGCCACTGGCTTAGCAGACGCTGAGATACGCGGCATCCACTCACAGGGTTATGCACCGTTTCTGTGGATAACCCTGAGCCTGTTTTATCCGCCAGAACAATGACCTGGCAGGAGCCGGTAAAATTCTCCTTGCAGGACGGAAAATATCTTAAATAATACTGTATATAAAAACAGGTATTTTAAGAGGTATGCCATGATCCTTTTTGTCTCTCCCGCATCTGAGCCAGCACTGTTCACCGCACCACTTTTCACAGAGCGCTGTCCGGCAGGTTTTCCGTCACCGGCAGCGGACTACACCGAAGACGAACTGGATCTGAACGCCTACTGTATCCGTCGCCCCAGCGCGACCTACTTTGTCCGTGCCATTGGCGATTCGATGAAAGATATGGGCCTGCACTCCGGCGACCTGATGATTGTCGACAAGGCCGAAAAACCCATGCAGGGGGATATTGTCATCGCAGAAACAGATGGTGAATTCACCGTTAAACGCCTGCAGCTTAAACCCCGGATTGCCCTGCTGCCGATGAATCCCGCCTACCCCACTCTCTATCCGGAGGAACTGCAGATCTTCGGCGTGGTGACGGCATTCATACACAAGACGCGGGGTACAAACTGATGTTTGCGCTCGCTGACGTGAACTCGTTCTATGCCAGCTGTGAAAAGGTGTTCCGGCCTGACCTCCGGGACAAAGCCGTCGTCGTTCTCAGCAATAATGACGGCTGTGTGATCGCCCGTTCCAAAGAGGCGAAGCGGCTAAAAATCGCCATGGGCGTGCCATGGTTTCAGCTTAAGACGGCACAATTCCCAGAGCAGGTCATTGCCTTCTCCAGCAATTACGAGCTGTATGCTTCTATGTCCAATAGGGTGATGTCCCATCTGGAGGAGCTGGCGCCGCGCGTGGAGCAGTACAGTATCGACGAGATGTTTCTGGATATACGCGGTATAGACAGCTGCATCGATTATGAGGACTTCGGCCGGCAGCTGCGCGAACATGTTCGCTCCGGAACGGGGCTGACAATCGGCGTCGGGATGGGGCCGACCAAAACGCTGGCTAAAAGCGCGCAGTGGGCGTCCAAAGAATGGCCACAGTTCGGGGGCGTACTTGCCCTGACGCCACACAATCTGAAGCGAACTGAGAAACTGCTCTCACTGCAGCCGGTGGAAGAAATCTGGGGCGTCGGCCGCAGGATATCCAGGAAACTGAGCACCATGGGTATCACCACAGCACTGCAGCTGGCGCGCGCGAACCCTGTATTTATCAGGAAGAATTTCAGCGTTGTGCTGGAGAGAACCGTCCGGGAACTCAACGGAGAAAGCTGTATTTCGCTGGAAGAAGCGCCGCCGCCGAAACAGCAGATAGTCTGCAGCAGGTCCTTTGGGGAGCGCGTCACGACGTATGAAGCTATGCGGCAGGCAGTCTGTCAGTACGCTGAGCGTGCAGCTGAAAAGCTGCGCGGCGAGCGGCAGTTCTGCAGGCATATTGCCATTTTTGTGAAAACATCACCGTTCGCCGTGAACGAACCGTATTACGGGAATGTGGCCAGTGAGAAGCTGATGACGCCCACGCAGGATACCAGGGACATCATAGCCGCAGCGGTGAAAGCACTGGACCGGATCTGGGTGAATGGCCATCGATATGCAAAAGCGGGGTGTATGCTCAATGATTTCACTCCTACGGGGGTGTCGCAGCTGAATCTGTTCGATGATACCCAGCCCCGAAGCAACAGCAACCGGCTGATGAAAGTCGTGGACGGTATTAACCATTCAGGGCTGGGAAAAGTATGGTTTGCTGGTAGGGGGGTTGCGCCTGAGTGGCAGATGAAGCGGGAGATGCTTTCTCCCGCTTACACCACTCGCTGGAGTGACCTTCCGGTGGCTACGATACGATGAGCTGTAAGTAAAAGATTTCGCATGCGAAATCGTCGGTTACAGCTCATCGTCAAAAATCATTATCATCCATAGGATCATAAGATTTCGCATGCGAAATCTTTTCTTCTGTACTGACTTTTTTTAAATGGTGCATGACTTTTGTTTCTGATGTGGAGTAATCAACACCCTCTATTTTATGAATTTCTATGCCATCGAGTTTTAACTCAAGTATATTTTCCCTGTTTTTCTTACGTGAGAGCACTTTAAATGTACGACGAAAATCTTCGGGGGTTGTCGTTATTTCTGGGGCAAAATATGAGTTTTCTTCTTCATGCTGATACATCTCTACGTCAGCTTCCCGGAACCTTCGATCTGCGTTCAGCACCCCGGATGATTTATGGAACAGGATGATATTCCTGACAGATGGGTCAGTGTCTTCCTTTGGTTTTTGTGCGGAATTGAACAGTATCCCATCAAGATCGTAGTGTTCAGATGTTGAAAGATAATCTGCGATAGCTTGTGTAAGCAGGTAATTTGTTTCTTCAAGTTCAGGAACAACAGGCATAACAAGCTTTCTGGAGAGGTTCTTAATAAAACTACTACGTTCATATCGAAGAAGATACTCAGGGTCAAAACGGCTAAGCCCGTTAACGATCAGTCCTCTGAGACTGGACAGATCAAGTAATCTGACTGTCCGCAGCAAAGCGAACTCTGCAACTGCTACATAACTCCCTACAGGCGGTCGCACTTCGGATATGGCATTTTGTCTGGACGTAGCGCCATAGAAGACTGAGATACCTCTTGCATTCATTCTACCTGATGGTGTCACTTCAGGAGGAGGAGGTCCGAAACTGGACTCGGGCATTCGTAATGCAGCCTGTAGTGCATCTACTGACTGAAAAATTCGGCCACGAAAAATGGGTTTGTTTGGTTCAAAATGTATAAATGCTGAGGGATGATTTTCGTGAAGGTAGCCAAAAACCTCTTCGAAAGTTCTCATCGCTTCCATATTAAAGAATCGATTACTTTCACGAAGTTTCCGTTCCATTGAATCCCATTTCCTGAACAGATGTCCTGAAACAGTTACATCTTGAACAAAATGGGGATCATCACCATATTTTCTCTCATGTGAGCTCCAGTCAAACCATAAACTAGTGAGCAATTCAGTTAAGTCACTGATGATATTTTCATTGTCTGTTACTTCTTGCTCCAGAACTGAGAAGAGAGGGTCACCTTCATATTCCTCCAAATACTGGCTATATTCTCCGCACCGATAATAGTTTTCAATCAACCAGTCGACCTTTTCAGCCAGCGTTTCCATCGACATCGTCAACTCTTCGGAGTCACAATAATCGCATGCTTCTGATGCATCAGGATCGCTTGCAATGATGTTGTTCAGATAACTGTCATCGTTCAGACATTGCCTGCAAATTCTCTTTGAATCCGGCACTCTGTTTAATCCTCAGGTTAGACAGATTTCGCATGCGAAATCTTCTGTTTTTAATCACGCCGATGCAGCTGAATAAGAGCCTTAGATGGACGATAGTGCTGTTTTGCCCACCGCCCGTAATTATTTACGGACTCATACTGGCGTTCATCAGCACCATCCCGGTAATACAGTATATGGATAATCCCGTGTAGCTGCAGATAGCTGGCTACTGTAGTTACATTATTGCGAACAAAGCGCGTATGGCTCTGAAAAGTATCAAGATCAACTCCATCCTGTCCGTCATCAAGCGCATCAAGAATAAAAGCGATTAATGCAGAAGCAATAGAACGTCTGCCAGAGCCTGCGATACAAGCATCAAGCTCTTGAAAGGTCATGTGGATTTCCTGTTGTAACGGTAGCTGGCATCCTCTTCAATTGCTGCCACGAACCATCCGGTAGCAGTTTGCCTGTCTATGCTATCAGGCAAGGAAGCGACTAACTGCTCAAGTGGAAGTGTACGATTAGCTCTGAATATCAGCGCCGACATACCACACCAGTCCTGGTTACTTTCGGGCTTCCAGCCGATGCTGAGCATCAATGTTAACGCCGTCTGAGCTGCCCACAACGGAGTTTCAGCTGGGTTAGAGGCCCATGAAAGTAACGCCGCGCCGGGTACGGGCCTGCTTCTTGTAACGTATCCTAGATTGATAGCCGCTTCTGTTAATGCGGCAGCTGCTTCGGATTGCGTTCCGGGATAACGAAGCGCCCAGTGGCGGACAATTTGGCCACGGAATGCCGTGGCCATTTCGGTGAACGGGGTTGATTTCATCACTGAGAGCGCATCCCTTTGACGCGTAGTTCAGAAGCCTCAACTGAAATCTCACCAATGTCCATTTTCACCCACACATACCCCGCTTTGTCTGGCGCACGGTCAGTCATTATTACCCCTTGCTGACCGTCTATCTCGACAACGACCTGCCAGGTTTTTACATCTGAATTACTGTCCAAAGGCTTGGTAGGCTTTTTGTTCCGAACCTTAGATTTCGCATGCGAAATTTCACCTTTGCTTTTGTTCTTCACTTCATCAAGAACCGCTTTAACCTGCGCGCGTGAAATACCAGACACCCGCGCAGCTGCGACAAGCTTCTCAGCCTCTTCGGGAGACTTTTCATTTACCTGTATCAGTGTGTATGCCAGATCGACATCGGATGTAACTTTATCCCGGAGAAGGGCGGTAACATTTTCTGGTGCATCAATGAGACGAAGGTGTTTACTGACAAATGAGGTAGGCTTACCCATTGTTTTTGCGATTTGCTCACCCGTCATATTGAACTCATGCTTGAGCTCATAGAACGATTTTGCAGTCGCTAATGGTTTCAAACCAGACTGCTGCAGGTTTTCAATGAGCTGACCGATGATGCGTTCTTTTCTTTCCCGTGGTGGTTTACCAACATAAATATCAATGTGGGTATCACCACGCTTGCGGGCAGTGCGAACACGCGTTTCGCCTAACCATATCTGGTAGCCACGTCTGTCTCGAGGATAACAACGAGGCGGGGTAAGCATCCCTATCGTTTCGAAGGTATCAGACATACCATCAATGATATCTTCCTCGAAGTCTTCTTCAGGTCGCACTTGTTCTTCAGCATAAACCAGATTTATATCGACGCGTATTATCTGACCATCAGGTTCGATATCCGGGCGGGCAATATCCGCCATAATCTGGTGCGCAGCTATATCATGGCTCTGCTCATCTGGCTGTTTATTTGCAATGACCTGTTCAATATCAGAAACAACTGCAGCATTTTTTTTCATTTCCTGCTGCGCCAGGAGTCGCTTCATAAAAGGTCTCTTGGCCATTACTTACCTCCTGCGAGCATAATAATTTTCTGGGTAAGTTCTTTATACTGAATTGCAGGAAGACACTTGGGGTCATATTCATCAAAGGAGAGACCTAGTTCGATCGCTTCTTTAGCAGCAGCAGGTACAAATGATATATAGGCGAGAATGTATTCTTCAGAGTAGCCTTTTCCCTGAAGGATCTCGATGAGGAGATTCAGATTCAGTGTATCAATAGGCCCCAGATATCCTTCTTTAAGTGGTTTTTTATAATTTTTCACCTGCGTCTGGGTCACATAAGTCCCCATGAACTGCAGCGAAGGATTGTAGTTCCGCTTAATTTTCTGCATATAAGTAAGCTGTTTACCAACTGCATTACGGGCCTGCTTCTCCAGCAGGGTAGGGATCAGAAGATAATCAGCTGACATATGCGCTGCGATCATAACATTTGAATAAGATGGCGCTGAATCAGCAATAATAAAATCAAACTGTTTCTTCAGTTCTTCAATACGGTCCCTGAAGTCGAACATGCAGTCGCTGTTTCGGTAGTTAATTTCATTAAGTTCACTGGTAGCACCGATAAAAAAGCGCCCGCCAGGAAGCTCAATCGGTCGAATCTCTGTTTCAGAAAAGAAAAGCTGATATGTATTCGCTTCACCGGGTGTAAAACTGTTACTTAAAGGTTCACGTTCTATCTCATAAGGTAAGCCGTCAGGGAATGCCCTCTCCGTCAGACCAGTTGTCCAGTCCATATCAATTTCAAGCACGCGGAAACCAGCTTTACGAAGATCATATGCTATTTCACTGGATGACTGCGATTTAACGATTCCGCCCTTCTGACTACATACAACAATCAGTTTTCCGATAGGTCCAATTTTCAGTGTCATGTAACAATCCTTAAGATTTCGCATGCGAAATGTTTGAGAAGGGGCGGCACGGCTTGAAAGAGTTTTTCAATAATGAAATGAATTCATTGCGGGATTTCATACACACTCCTGTGAGTCAGGCGTTTCGCCAGGTGCAGAAGCAGCTATCTGCCACTGCGTTTGTTGTCGAGCTATCATGACGACATAAACAGTATACAGATAAACATTAGAGTATCAATAATGATACGCAATAGATTTCGCATGCGAAATCACATTTTGATTATTTCTGATGATCGTAATTGATTTTGTTTACCCACTGCGCAAACCGTGAGTCTGTTCAGAGCTTGCATCTGAGCAGGCGAGGGGTTGGACAAGCTCGGCGGGCGCGTCAGCCTGTCACATTGGGGTATGCTTTATATGTACCACGTCAAAAGATGCCGGCTAATATTATTGTGACCACATAAGTGATACCATAAAAAGTAAGACCACTTTAATGTTACCAGAAGGGCGAAAAATGTTCGTTTTTGGTTACCTCCGGGCATCCACTTCAGAGCAGGATGCCAGCCGTGCAAAAAATGCACTGAAGGCTTTTGCAAACCAACATGACCACCGTATCGCTGGCTGGTATATAGATAATGTATCCGGTACTACAATGAACCGCCCTGAACTGATCAGGCTGCTTGGTGATGCGGAACCTGGTGATGTCATTCTCATTGAACAGGTCGACAGGCTTACCCGCCTGGATGATGCTGGATGGGAAACACTCAGAAAGCAAATCACCGACAAGCAGCTGGCCATCGTCAGTCTTGATCTACCGACCAGCCACCTGGCTCTATCCAGCACAATAAATGATGACTTTACCCGAAGTATGCTTAAGGCCGTAAATGGCATGATGCTGGATATGCTTGCCGCTATTGCCCGAAAAGACTACGAGGACCGCCGACGCCGCCAGGCTGAAGGTATTAGCAAGGCAAAAGCGGAGGGCAGATACCGGGGCAGGGTGGCCGATGTGCAGAAACATGAACTGATTCGCACTCTGCGCCTGGCTCATGGAAAATCACTACGCGAAACAGCCCGACTGGCGGGGGTATCTAAAATGACGGTAATTCGCGTCTGCAACAAAGAAGAAGGATAAAGAAGGGGACCGAACCACCCCGGCACAGTCCCCTTGTATCTTGAAAACGATTTAGAATAGCTGTGATTGGATTTGGCAAGGTGTATGCAGCCCGAAGTCCCCTAGGGTCTAAAGCCCGCCCTTCAGCGAATGGCGCATACACTGAGCCACTCATCTGAAACCCGAACAGTTGTCCGTACTCCATAACGCATTTGCAAGGATGGGTAATCATGAGTCAGCCAAATCCACTTTGTGTGGGAATTGATGTTTCGAAAGCCACACTGGACATCGCCGCCAGCAGTTATATTGAACAATTTACAGTCGGCAATGACTCTGATGGTTTTGATGCCATTATCACCGAACTTAGACAGCATTCTGTAGAGCTAATTCTGATGGAGGCGACTGGCGGACTTGAAGCCGCTGTGGCCTGCTCACTTCAATCTGAAGGCTTCGACGTTACGGTGATCAATCCCCGGCAGGCTCGTGACTTTGCCCGCGCTATGGGGTATCTGGCAAAAACTGACCGTATTGATGCCCGAGTACTTGCACAAATGGCAGAGGTTATTAATCGGCATCCAGAACGGAAACGCTTTATCCGGATACTGCCAGAAGCGGAGCGTCAGGTTCTTGCTGCGATGGTGGTACGCAGACGACAGTTGATTGCAATGTTGGTGGCAGAACGTAACAGGCTTTATTCTGCCCACCCACAAAGTAAAAAAAGTATCAGTATCATCATCAACGCACTGGAAGATGAGCTTGCCAGAATAGATGATGGTATGAATAACCACATAAAAAGCCACTTTAAAGATCTGACCGCCAGACTGAGCAGCATTAAAGGAGTTGGAACCATAACTGCTGCTGCATTGCTAGCCGAGGTCCCTGAGCTGGGCAGTCTCTCCAGGCGAGCAATCAGTGCGCTTGTAGGTGTCGCCCCCATAAACAGAGACTCGGGGACCATGCGCGGGCGTCGGACCATCTTTGGTGGAAGGGATGGGGTCCGCACGACGCTTTATATGGCCGCGCTTGTGGCAACCCGCTTTAACCCTGTAATAAAAAACTTTTATATGCGCCTGCTTGCAGCCGGAAAAGTCAAAAAAGTGGCATTGGTTGCCTGTATGCGTAAATTACTGACCATCCTGAACGCGATGCTCAGAAAGAACGAAGAATGGGATGAGTCATACCATCACGTTGCGCAATAATTTTAACGCTCAAGACAGTTGCTGAAGGAATGGCAATTCCGTTCACCGCCAATATTAGCTTTTTCCGTGCTGTGATAACATATGCGGGTCATTTTTCAGAGCCAGGGCTGATGAAGAAGAAAAACAGCACACCCACACCTCACGATGCGACGTTCAGGCAGTTTCTGTCGCAACCGGATGTTGCCCGGGACTTTATGGATCTGCACTTGCCGACAGAACTGCGAGCTATCTGCGATCTCAGCACGCTGAAACTGGAGTCCGGTTCGTTCGTTGAGGATGACCTCCGCCAGTATTTCAGCGACGTCCTCTACAGCCTGAAAACTTCAGCTGGCGACGGCTATATTCATGTTCTGGTCGAACACCAGTCAACGCCGGACAAACATATGGCTTTCCGCCTGATACGCTATGCGGTAGCTGCCATGCAGCGCCACCTGGAGGCAGGGCATAAAAAATTGCCACTGGTGATACCGGTGCTGTTCTATACGGGTAAACGCAGCCCGTATCCGTACTCCACCCGGTGGATGGATGAGTTTGACGATCCGGAGCTGGCAGGCAAACTCTACAGCAGCGCTTTCCCGCTGGTAGACGTTACGGTCATTCCGGATGATGAAATCGCCGGGCATCGCAGTATGGCTGCCCTGACCTTACTGCAGAAACATATTCACCAGCGGGACCTGGCTGAACTGGTTGACCGGCTGGCGCCCATTTTGCTGGCCGGATATCTGTCTTCATCGCAGGTCATATCGCTGGTACACTATATAGTGCAGGCAGGCGAAACATCCGACGCCGAAGCCTTTGTACGCGAACTGGCACAGCGTGTGCCGCAACACGGAGACGCACTTATGACCATCGCACAACAGCTTGAACAGAAAGGTATCGAGAAGGGCAGGGCTGAAGGCCTGCAGCTCGGTGAACAGCGCGGTATTGAAAAAGGCCGTTCAGAAGGTGAACGTCAGGCCACTCTGAAAATTGCCCGCACAATGCTGCAGAACGGCATTGAACGTAATACCGTCATGAAAATGACCGGTCTGACTGAAGATGACCTGGCGCAGATCCGCCACTAATCCTTTCCTGAGACTCCCTGTCAGGCGATCAGTGATGGCAATGACAGGGTTGCATTCACGCAGCCCGTTCTTTGCTGTTCAGCCAGCGCTGATGGTCACCAGCTGCCAGTAATCGTCGTTGCTGACGGCCTCCCAGCCACAGGTTTTCAGCAGCGCATTCAGCCCCTCAGCGCGCCCGCCAATTCTGGCCGGAACAGGCATAACCTGCGTCCCGTCTTCATTAAAACCGACTTCCAGCGCGCTTTTCAGCAAGCAGATGCTGTTTACCGAAGCTGATGGCTTAATCTGACGCCGACCGCTCCACTCACTGTCGCTGAGGACGTGATACACCCAGTCGTACTGCTTCGCCAGCTCGAGGGCGTATGTCAGGCGAAAGAGATCGTTCTGCTCAGACAGTTCACCCGTACAGCTGCGCCAGAGATAATCAAGCTTATGCCGTAACCTTGCCCGAACGCCAAGTCTTCGCCCCTGATCCAGTATCCAGTCAATATCGGTGGCCACGTCACGCGAGAACCGGCGCTGTTTTTTCGCCAGCGCAAACCAGCGGCTGATAAACAGGTTTTCCTGCGACTCTGACAGCACCAGCCCGTCTTCCCGCGCCGTATGCAGGGCAACAAGAGCGCACCATGCCAGATGGCCCGTTTTTTCCATGTTTCTCATAAATATTCCCCCGCCAGCAGCGGTGCGTTGTTTCCTTTCAGACCAGAGCGAGTCAGGTTATGTTTGCCGCGAAGCTTTTCCACGCTTTCCACAGGCAGCCTTATAACCGTTTTAATGCAGCTGTCGATACAACGAATAATGTCTTCACGCGGCCCGCTGAGCCAGTCATCGCCGGCATAAAAAGCATCGAGCACAGCAGACATACTTTCCGGACTGTCAAAAGCCCGCACCAGAATGTAGTAATCCGGGTAATGCAGGGACTGGGCAGACCATACAACATCAATGCCGTGGCGCTTATGCAGGGGAACGCTGATGTCCCGCATGATTCGGTGAAAACCGTCGCCGCTGCCGCTGTGTAAGGTGTACTGCAGTATTTCGACCATTCGTGACATTCTGGTGTCTTCCCCTGACGATATCAGTTTCCCTGTCCCGGCAGGAAGCGCGCCTGTTCCAGCAGGTCGATGGCCAGCTGCAGATAAAGCACCTGGTCCGGCGCCCATTTTCCTGTTTCCGCAATCTCACTGCGCAGCACGGCGACAATGTTTTCGCGGCGCGAATCATGGCCGGCTTCGGCCAGCGCAAAAACGATGCTGCCCACCACCTGGCACATCTCTTCATGCTGGCGCATGAAGGCGTCTGAATACTCCATTCTGCTCTCCCTTAAGCGATGCCTGGCTTCAGGTGTGATTATGCCGTGAAACGGCATGGAGGCGCAAAGCGCCGGAGGCTCCCGCAGCGAAGCGAGGACGAAAAAAGCATTACGGCTTCAGCCGTAATAACCCCCACCCTGCAAAGCCTAGATAACCCAGCTTTAAGCCGCGAAGAAGCCTCTGTTCGCCATCGGAGTGGTCACGACAAGGCGAAGCCGCAGTCGGGGCGTATCTCCGCGTTAGCGGGCCGTCAGGGCCGCTTACGGGCGTGTACGCAATACTTCCAGCGATACCACCCACAGCAGCGAAGAAGTCTAGTTACAACATCCATCATTAAAAGCGATGTCATCCCCGGCCTGTGGCCGGGGGCGGCGGCGCTTTTCAGTGGTGGGTTCTGGCTCAGGTGTTGCCGCTGTGCACGGTCTGCCGCTCTCATTTTTGTATGTTGTAACTATACGCGCGCGACAGCGCCCGCTGCAACGCGGCGGGACCAACCTCTTATGTTCACCGAACCGGCGCGGACGTGAGTCCGCTGCAAGGGCGGGCATTTATTCGGCCTGTCCACAGGGCAGGCGACGAATAGGTTATTTATTTATAAGAGAGAAAGATTATTTATTTAAAAGAAGTACAGAGCTGGTTTTTAAAGGAAACCATGCACTTTGAAATCAGACCGGCTGGCGCTCTGTAAGTCATTCGGTTGTAACCTTACGGAAAGGTCCCTTGCAGTTAATTGTGGGTAAATAAATTCAGCGACCGCAACGGGCTTCGCCGGTCAGATTGACGGCCGTTTTGATGACAGTATGACGGGGATACTGATGCAGCGACCGACATTTGCGCTCAGAAAATGAGCACCGGCGTACTGCAGACGTGCGAAACCCTCCGGCGTCAGCCGGATTTTTCGTGAAGGAGGGTTATATGGGAACTGTGGCCAGCCGCGTGTAGTTGTTGCCGCGCGACATCAGCATGCGCTCTTTCACGCGCCGTTCAAGCTCGCGCTTCATCGCGTCCAGACCGCCGGTAAAGCGGCCGCTGGCGTACTCGCGCGTCAGCTGCTGTTTCACCAGCGTCACAATGTCCTGACGCGTTCTGCCCGCGTCACGCCGCGCCCGCGCGCGCTTCAGACCGTGCGACTTGCGCTCGGTCTGGTAGCTGCGGAAACGTTCGCGCACAAACCGCCAGGCCTTCGCGATGAGCTCGTCCATCTCCAGCGGCTGGAGGTGCTGTTTTTTGCGCTGCTGGTTTTCCCATTCCACGCGGCTGCGGCGCGCGGCCACCACGGCCACGTCAGAGACGTCGAGCGCAGAGAACAGCGCCGGCGTGAAGGTGATATCGGTCGGGATATTGCACCCAATCTGCGGGTCATATTCGGTCTGATAGGTAATCAGCCCCAGCTCCGCCATAAACTTCAGCGCCCGCGTGGCGCGGGTGATGGAGAGGTTCCCACTCTTTGACTCCGTCGCCAGCCCGCACTCGATGGCCAGATTGGTGATGGAGCGCTGGACGCGGTTGGCCAGCGGGTCATAGTGGAAGCACAGCCCCTGCAGCAGCGCATCGATGGCACGACGGCGCAGCACCGGCGGCATGCGGTGACGCTTACCCAGCGATCGCACAAAGGCCACGTGGACGGAAAAATCAAAACGGGACGTGAAGCCTTCGGCTTTCGCCATCAGCTTACGACAGAACGGCAGCGTCTTCTTTCCTTCACGCGGCGTGAATGCCGGATGCGGGTTTCTGACCTGACGGTAATGTGAGAACAGGGACTGTTCAGCCACACCTTCCTGCGCTTATGTTGCACGGAAGGAGCACTGAGCACAGAAGGTATTGCAGTTTTCTGAGCATAAAACTATACTCCCTGCATAGAGCAACAGCTTCTATACAGTTTAAGTAGGCCCCGTTAATCTTCTTCCCGTCGCCAAACTAGATGAAGATTATCGGGGTTTTTGCTTTTCTGGTCCCGGGTAGACACCTCAACAGAACCAGTTCCCTGCCACCTTACGGCGTGGCCAGCCATCAAAATTCGTTAAACGATCAGTAATCTAGCACTACGTGCCCACTCAAGCAAGAATGTCAGCCCATAACGCCAGTTTAACTGGCTTTGTCGATTAAACGGCTAAACAGTTCTGCCTGACTCAGACCGCTTTCTGCACACATTTCCTGAAATTTGCTCTTGAGCTCTTTAGGCACAAGGATCTTAATTTCTTTGTGTGTTTCACGTTTCCGCGCAACAAAACTTTGTTGTCGCTCAGAAGCACTCAGCGGATGGCCTTTGCGGTACTGACGCTTTTCTTTCGATGAGGAAGTCACTGCATTTTCAGCCTGCGACATCTCTGCCCCCTCAAGGATCAAACAAGGATCGTTTCGCAGAGGATACTACAGATTCCGCAAATCAGCGACTTACTTTATGAACGTAACCCGTGTTGGCGCACGGTTTACGTTTAACGATCGTTTCTTTGGGGTCAGTACGTCTGTTTCCAGTCTGCTCCCTGTGCCCATCGGGATGCCCAGTGCTTCAGGTAGCTGCTTGCCACAACTGGGTCATCCCACACCACAAGTACGTTCTCCGAATTCGAACGGTCTGCAGCCCGGCTGAAGTTAAATGAGCCGACCTGGGTGTTGCGGCCATCTGCGACGATCACTTTGTCATGGAGAATTTTGTAAGTACTGACTGTACGAACCGGAATGCCGGCTCCAGCCAGAAGGTTCATCGCTGCTTTGCTGGCGTTGTTGTTCTTTCCGGCATTTGATTTCCAGTCCAGCACCACTTTCACATCCACTCCCCGACGTTTTGCCTGTACAAGCGCGCGAACCACCTCCGGAGAGGTAAAGGAATAGCCCATCAGGCGAATTTCCTGATGTGAAGTCTCAATTGTCTTAAGAACCAGCTGAAGAGCCGTACCTTCCGGAGAAAAACCTGTCTCAATGGTGGCGGCGTAAGTGATGGGAACTGGAGAACACATTGCCAGACCAAGCAGGCCGGGCAGAAGCCATCGGCGCACACGTATTTTTTGCGTTATTTGCATGGTATTTCCTTCACTGGATTTACTCAGAAACGCCGGAATCGGGGGAAACTTGCTTTTCCCCGATTGCCGGGGTTGGACAACGACGCCATGCGGAGGCGTCAGGCCGTTGTTGTATTGCGGAACCAGTAGCAGGCAGGCCCGTAGCTGGTATCATGGACAGACCCCAGGAACCAGCCGTCGTCGTCCGGCGGTTCGGGTATCCAGCCCCGTGCGTCCGGCGTTTCATCGGTGAATCCGGTTGAAAACGCTTCAGGCGCTTCATCACGCATGGTCATCACAAAGCACTGCAGCCCGTGACTTCTCAGCCAGTAGCCAAGTTCTGCCGGGGTTTCACAACCGCTGCGGATCAGTGCAGGATGCGTCCAGTATCCATGTTCATCACGTTCTGCATCGACGGGAACAATCATTTTCCGCCCTCCCTGAGTTCAGCATGCTCATCGGTCGCATCCGTCCCGGAAAAGGACGTATCGTCATCACATTGCTGATACACCGCCACTTTCGCCAGAAATGCCTCACGAAAGCAGTTCAACGGAAGCCGGTCCATCGCAATGTCGCACATCACACATGCCAGGCCGGTAATGATATACATTGACGCCAGTCCGCCCGACGTCCACCTGACAATGCTTTCTGGCGGGCACGTCCTGAGTTTTTCAACGATTTTCACACCCGTTTCAGGCTCCAGCCAGGACAGGAGGAAGGCTGTCATCAGTAACGTCGCGGGCAAATACCGAAAACTCAGCGTCAGATAACGGCAGATACCGCGCCACCATTCCTGCCGCTGTCTACGGATAACGTCATCATCGAGCAGCACCTCACGGACCAGACGGGCCTTCTCGTGAAGTTTCATTCTGGCCACAATGACGGACTTACCGTTACGAACAGCGATCATCCGTGAGTCAGCAAGCTGGCAGACACGGTCATTATCCCGCGTATAGAGCGCAAGCCCCCCCCACATCAGCACCATCAGCGTCATGAACCAGACAAAAAAACACGGAACGGACCAGGTACCAGGTGGCGAGAACACCGTTGTCAGCAATATCGCCACCGGCATGCTGTATGAGACACAAAGCATCTGCTGAGCCGCACGCAGGCGTAAATAGCGGAAGAAAGTCATGATTTTCCTCCTTCCACCCACTCCGGATAGCCGCTGCCGGTATCACAGCGCAGCGTTTTTTTATCGACGCTGATGATATAGCCCGGCGAGTAATGCCTGTCGCCATCGCTGCAGCGCCTCTCCTCTTTCAGACTGTTTGCCTTTATAAGCTCAGCCAGAATCTGGCGCAGAAGCACGTTGGTCGTGATCAGCTCCGGCACTGCGGGAGGCTCAGCCAGAATCTTTTCAGGTTCTCCTGAATAGACAAGTACAGGCCGTTCTGACGAAGCAAACGTCAGACCGCTGAATAAGAGACAGCCTGTGATAATCGCAGATACAGCGATTCGCTTATTTTTCATGTGATGTCCTTTTGATTGATCGAAGTAACTGCAAAGACGGGTCAGAGAGCACTGACCAGAAAACCAAGACACAGCAGATGGAGGGCATACCCCGGTGCAAACCAGTGCCCAGCGCGAAGGCGCGCTGAAGAGGCCGGCACCAGGCCCCGCACGCAGAACAGCACCGTCAGCGTCAGAAAAACACCTGAAAGCATCATTACGTCACCGTGTCGGGCATTAAGCAGGGCGACCATCAGCAGCCAGATGGCAAACAGACCGGGACGCAGTGAGCCCCTGACCTGCCAGATAAGCAATGCGCCGGCGAGCATCAGCAAACCGGGTACACCGTAACTGGCAGAACTCAGCGGCAGATACCCCACCAGGGCCGTGAACGCCGCAGCGCCATTAAGTGCGGTCGCAGCCTGCAGGAAGCGGGCCACCTGCATAATAACCGCGAACGCGAACAGGATATTCAGTTGCCACCACCCGAGCCCGGCGTCCCTGAAGGCCAGCCAGTAACACGGCTGGGCCAGGAGTGCCATCAGCCACAGCCGGTTGAGGCTTTGCTGGCGCAATATGTTGCCTGCCATATTGCAGCCGCTTACCAGAGCGAACAGCGGAAAGGCGCAGCGTCCCGCCATATTCAGGAGGGGGACGTCAGCTTGAAAGGCTGTGGCAAGATGGTCCAGCACCATCGCCACAAAGGCCACCATCCTGATAACGTCACGCTGCAGCGGTGACAGCATCAGCAGCGAAAAACGAGACGCCACAGGTAAAGGTGAATGACACCGCATCAGTCCCCCCCCAGCGTTTTTTCCAGCTCAATCTCTTTTTCCGGTACATTCACCACCCACTCACGCTCGGTACGCAGCATCTGTTCGCGCACCTGCTGGCGGATACCCCGACCGTCAGCCACCGCGTCATGAATGGCCTCATCCAGCTCGCGCTCTCCACGCGCTGTACCCTCACGCAGGCGACGTTCCTCATCGGCAGACAGCAGGGGTTCGGGTCTGGCGCTCTCCTCACCCGGCACTGCCGGCAGCCGTTCCTGCCGGGCCTGCTCCGCCAGCTCCCGGGCCGCTTTTTCCTGTGCCTCTGCCAGTTTCTGCTGCTCATCCGGAGGTAACGTGATGGGGTCTTCCGCTTTCGCCGCCACTTCGGCGTCCGCCACGTTACGCACCGTCCGGGCCACTTCGTCAGGCTCTGTGATACGTCCCCCGGTCAGCCTGGCAGCATTGAGCAACCGATCTTCGCCGTGCAGGCGTATCACCACCCCGCTCTCCGGGTTCTCCTGTGCCAGGCGCAGCGCCGTCTGTGCATCATCAGCAATCAGTGTCTGTCCGTTACGGCTGGCCTGCAGCCCGGCGAACTGCGCATCCTCCCCGCCACGCAGCCTGGACTCATCACTGAGCACCACGCGCATCCCGTCATCCTCAATGCGGATTTCGGTCAGCAGCGCCCCGGCTTCTTTTCCGTGACGGGTCCACGCCGGCAGGGCCACATACGGTGTCGGGTATTTTTTACCTGCCGCGATAAAGCGGGCCATCGTTTCACCCTCAAGTCCGTTTTCCGCCAGAACCCTGCGTCCCAGCGCGGTTTTATCCAGCCGGGAGGCGGTGGCCAGCAGTCGGTTACCGGTGTCGGATTCGTGTTCACTTTTCTGGTGCAGGAGGTCGTGGGCGGTCTGTCCGGCATTTGAGTGCCTGGCCTCCGCACTCCAGCCTGCGAGATCGTCGGTGTAGACCTGCACATGCTCCTTTGCGCGTGACAGCGTCACGTAAGTGGATTCCATAGACGCCATTCTTTTCCTGCCACCTTCGGTACCGGTCAGGGCAATGGCAAAGCGTTCACTGGCCCCCTGCACGCCATACACCGTTAGGGCATAGGCGAGGTCAATATGACGGTCCTCTGTCATGGCCTGCGGGTCGACAATTTTCTCCTCATCTCCCTGGCGGAAGCGGATGGCCCCTTCCTCTGTGAAACCGGCCACCTCCCACAGGCTGTTGGCCACATAGCCGCGATCGGTGTCCGAGCGGGTAAAGCGCACCCGGTCCCCCTGACTGATCGTCAGGCTGCGATGCGTGAAGAGGGAAATATCCTGTGCCGTGTTCTGCTGAGGCGAGATCAGCACCGACTCCCCGTCGGCATTACGCAGCGTGACCACGGCGTCCTCCGTGTTCACCTCCGCTACCGTCCAGTAGCGCTCGTTCATCATGGCCACGGCGCCGGTGTACTCCGCAAAAGTTTCAGCCGCACGCAGGGCGTTGTCAGGCACCCGGAGCGGCTCCAGGACGGTGAACGTGCGCTCTTCCGAACCTGTATCGCCTTTCTCATGCCGGGCGGCATGAATGGCATCATTGATGGCATGACGGTCGGCGTTGAGTTCCGCCACAATAAGCGTCTGCTGCTGCGCCTCCGGGGTACGCCCCATCCAGTCGTCCCGGATGGCTTCAATGATGTCGGTCCGGACCAGTGACAACTGCTCAGCTGTCGGCGTCTGTTCACCGGCGGCAGGCGTGTCCTGCTCCTGGCCCTTTTTCGGCGCACGGATTTCCATGACGGAATTATCGGGCACCCATGCCCCTTCCTGACGCGGGACCTGCTGCGGGCTGACCTCATCCACCTGTCGCAGGGCGGTATCGACCTGACCTGCGATGATGCTTTCAATCGCCGGGCGCAGCGCCGGGGTCTGGCGAACAATCTCCTGCATCACCACCGTATCGATGGCGCTGCGCTGCTGCACCAGGCGGAACGGCAGACCGGTTGAGATGGCCTGCAGCTGCGCGGTGTCACCGCTGGAGACCATCCGCCCGCCGCCCGCAGTAACCAGCTGATAGAGTTCGGCCATATCGCGGTTGCCCACCATCGAGCTCTCATCAGTCAGGAACAGGACATTGCGGAAATCCGGTGTTTCTCCGGCCTGAATGGCCAGCCGCGTTTCGCTCAGGAAGCTTGCCAGCGTGCGGGCCTCCACCCCGGCCTCACGCATCTCGTGCACGGCCCGGTGCGTGGGTCCCAGGCCGATGACCTGCGGGCGAACGGATTCAGACAGGGTGTTCAGGGCCCCCATCACTGCCCGGAACTGGGTGGTTTTCCCCACCCCGGCGTAGCCCTGAATGGCCATAAAGCGGTCGGTGTTTTCCAGCACTGTCCGCGTGGCCTCCCGCTGGCCTGCCGTCAGACCGGCCAGCACTGAGGCTGGCGTCAGCGCCATCAGGGGTTGTACCGCATCCTTACCCTCAGCAATATGGCGTATGATAGTCTTTTCCATCTCATACGCCACACGCGGAACAAGCACCCTGTTTCCCGCCCCGGAAACCGAATCCAGCTGTATCAGCTCCCCGCTGTCCACCTGCCGGACGATTTCAGCCCGGACTTCAGCCAGCGGCTGGCCTGACTTAACCGCCTCTCCCAGCAGGGTAAGCTCACTGAGATGCACCTGTCCCTGCTGCGCGCGCGGGATGGCCAGATTTACCGCCTGCTCCGCATCCGACATCAGACGGTCACGGCTGGCCCGTATGGCCGTATCCAGATTTGCCTCACCGGTCGACTGACGGACCTGGTCACTGGCCAGCCGCACGGCAGACACACTCTCCACTTTGCGCGCCGCCTGCTCAGGCGCAAGCGGCGTATAAATCCGGATGTCGCTGCCACTCTGCGCCAGCGCGTTCAGGGCCTGTTTATTCAGGCCTCGCGGACCGACTGCGGCCAGTACCGTGCGCGACGCGCTGGGTCCCGCCCCGGTCCCTTCCACATAATCATGGGCCAGCTTCACTGCCCGCTCAGTGGGCAGGCGCAGCTCCCGATCGCCGCTGCGCAGCCGTACCGCGCCGTTTTCGAGCCCCGCCACCGTGAACTGCTCTTTCGCCCTGATGGCTCCCTTCAGCTCACGCCCCAGCGCCCTGACGCGGTCCCCTTCTGAAATATCCAGCTTCCTGCTGCGGTAAAGGCTCCAGCTGCCGTCAACCTGCGTGACCTTCAGGGTCTGGCGACTGCCGTCTTCCCCCTGCAGCACCAGGCTGTTAGTGGCCTCTGCCACCCGGTCAATGGTGTGCCGCGTCATCGTTTTCTTCTCCGCGTCCCATTGCTCCATCACCATCCCCGCCCGGTAGCTATCGCGCTGATGACGGGTTTTGCCGTCCAGCCACACCGGCTCCAGTACCTGCAGCGTCACCTGCTCCCGCCCCAGCTCACCCGCATCACGCCGCCTGTCCCGAATAACCTCCGTCAGCTGCTGCTGTTCACGGGCACCGGTCACCTGGGCCACGACATCCCGCCCTTCAGCTGACAGGCGCACATAGTCCTGCGCCAGCTGGCCGTAGCGGGCACGCTTGTCCGCCTCGCTGACCAGCCGCACTTCAGGCAGCTGCGTGCCGTAAAACCGGTACTGCGGAATATCCGCCGCTTTCAGCACAGACAGGGCATTCCCCGTTCCCTGCCGGTTTTCGGTATCCATTAAGACCAGCTGCGCCCCGGCGCTGAGCGCCTTTTCCTGCAGCAGTAAGGTTTCTTTCAGCGACAGCCTCTCGGCACGGTCAACAATAACCGTCCCCTGCACCGGCAGTACGGTGTCTGCATTCATCTGCGAGCGCAGCATTACATGGCCTGCCAGATGCGGGCTTTCTGACAGGAACTCACCGCTGCGGCCGTCCGCCGCAACGACCATCACCTCACGGCCCTGCGCGCGGGCCATCATCGCCACGTCTTCCGTGCGCTCACGGATGGCCTGAGCACCGCCGCGACCGCTGAGAATGGCCACCGGGCTTTTATCCTGCGCCAGTACCGATACGGCATCACTGGCCGGCATATCGCGCGCTTTTGCCCGTTCAGGAAAGACCAGCACGGCCTGCTCCTGGACAGCCGTACGCGCCAGCTGATGGACGCTGAGTTCGTTCAGCAGGTGAATATCTGACGTGAAAATGCCCTTCTCCCGGTCGAGCGGAATAAGTCGCTGCCCTTCAATCGCGGCATCGATGCCCGCACGGGCCTGCTCAAAGAGTCCCTTTGCCGACGGCAGGCGGTTTACAGTACCTGCCAGGATTTCAGACCAGGTAAACTGCACCTTTTTCTCCGACAGCGCAGAAATGGTGTCGCTGACCGCCTGCTGAACGTCAGCATCAGCAATCTTTCCGGAAGACATGCCTGCCGGCACACCCGGAACATGACTGACTGCAGGCTCTCCTGCAGCCGGTGCGGGTGACTGCGTGCGCGCATCCGCCTGGCGGATATAGCTGTCGATATCGAATTTTTCATCGGTCAGCCGCCGGCGCCATTCCGCTTTCAGAAGTTCAGGATCGGCCCAGGCTTTGGCCTGCCGGGTATCGAGTGCGGCAACGTCGCGGGATTTTTTGGACGCATCCGGCCCTGCCGCTTCGCTGATAGCCTGACTTCGGGTCGAAAACGGTGCAACGGGAACATCTTTCAGCTCCCAGAGACCATTTTTACCTGCTGCAACCGTTTCATAACCGAGTTTTTCCGCCTCCTGTCTGAATGGTTGCAGTACGAGGTTTCCGATAGCCACCTGCAGCGCATACAGATTTTCGCCGAATCCGGTTTTCATACGTGTATCGCTGGCCAGCGCCCGCCATTTGTCTTCCGCAAACGTGGTATTGAACACAAGCGCATGCGTATGGATCTGCGGATCTAAAGCACGGGAGGTATCATGGTTGTACAGCGCGGCCACCATATTTCCCGTCAGAACGGTGTCCGTTTTTCCCCCGTCCGTGATGCGCGCGCTGATAAGCTTCTCTACTTCTTTCATGCCGTTTTCCACACTGCGGTTCCACGCATCAAGCAGGCGGGTATCACCACCAATGAGGATCATCATCGATACACTTTTGGGGGCCGAAAAAGTCAGGTCGTAGCCGCTGCGGTGTTTATTAACGCCATTGACCATCCTGGAGAGATCGGAGCCGTCAGGAATCTTCCCCTGACGTATCGCATCCATATCGGCGTTGGCCACTTCGCCCTTCAGCCCCAGTTTCTCCGCGCCCTCGCCCAGCCAGCGTGACTCCAGCGAACCGCTCGCATAGTAGTTATCTTCATTGCTGTAATAGGCGGCATCGCCCTTAATCGACGAAATGGAGAGCATCAGTAAATCTCCCTGTCGTCATCTGAATCATGCGTTTTATCTGCCGCATGGTTGATGTTGACCTCTTCCCTGCGGGTCATATCCCGGGTCTGATGTGAGGTCTGAGCCCAGGCCTCATACGCGGCGAAATCCACAACCTCACCGTCGCTGTTCAGTCCCGGGGGCATATCCTGAGGTAAATCCTGTTCGATATCCCGCTCAGTCCCTCCCGTGGAGGCTGAGCCACCTTCAGCTACAACAGCAGTGGAAGCCGTGTTTTCGGCACCTGCATCGCCGGAAGCCCCCTCTGTCTGCAATGTACACGTCGTAGGAGGCGTGTTCGCTTCCGCCAGAACAGCAGCCACCAGTTCGGCAGAAGGAGGAGGAGTATTCGAAATGTTCCCCTTCGGAATATACGCACCGCCCGCAACAGCCTGAATTAACGATTCTCCCTCGAACAATCCGGCGAACTTGTGCCGTTCTTCTTCGCTGCGGCGAAGAATTTCATCCTCAAGCGTCTGATCAAGACTCGTCTGTACGTCACGTAACAGCAGGGCATCTGCCACTTTAGGCATCGCCTCATACTTCATGCTAAGTTTCACCACCGGGTAGCTACCCGGCAGGGTGACGAAACACTGCAGGTCGTTAAGGGACTGGACGTCTGAATAGGTCACTACCGTGACGCGCTCTTCTTCCTTGCCAAACGAGATCCCGTCACGAACCTGTTCATGACCGAAGCTGGTCTGTTCGCTGAACTTCAGGCGACGCGTTTCCCCCAGGTCTTCTTCCACAAACTTCGCTATCTCCGCGCTCGGTGAACGGAAGAAGAACTTGGTATTCAGCAGGTCAAAAAGCCCTGCAGCCGCTTTAGGACCATAGATTTCTTCCATCTGGGCGATGTTCTGAAAACCCAGTACAAAGCAGCCACCAAACTTACGCGCTTCGGAAATAATCCGTGGCAGCGTCGGTAATTTGTGCAAAGAGGCCAGTTCGTCATAAAAAAACCAGACACGCCGCTGGCGGTTTGGTCCCATCGCCAGCAGGCTGGTCGCTGCAATACTGAGCCAGAGTGAAATCAATGGCTTGAGAGACTCATGGTTCTGTTCATCTGAGGTAATAAAGAGCCAGCCGTTTTTAGATTTATCGGTCTGGCCCTTCATCCATTCGCGGATAGTAAACTTTTCGCGTCCGGGCCTGTCGATACCCTGCAGATAACGCATCGCCTTGACGTAGTTGGTCAGCACGCTGCGGATGGAGATGGCTGTCTTCTCAATCTTACCGTCAACCAGCGTGGAGGCAGGCGTGCCGGCAAGAAACGTTCGCAGCTGATCGAGCTGAATGGCCAGCAGGGTGCGCAGGAATTTGTTGTAGCTGCGATCGTCATCCCTTCGCATCCGCTCTGCACCTTCGGCGAAGATGGTACGCGCACTCCCCTGCCAGAAGGGGTCTTCGCCACTGCTGGACGGGATCAGGGTCGTACTGGCGTTCTCCAGTTCCGAAATAGTGCGGCACTCTTCCCACAAATCCCAGTTCGGGCAACGGGCATCCAGCGCATTAAGCACTTTATCCCGGGATTCGTCGTAGAAATCCTCAACGAACGTACAGCCTTTATCGTAGATAATGACCAGATCCCCCCTGTCGCGCAGCTGCTTCATAATCTTGCGCATCAGGGTGGATTTACCGGTCGATACGGTGCCGTGCATGGCCATATTCTGGATCTCAGAATCCAGCTTCAGCGGCAGGTCATCGATACGAATATCGGACGCTTCACCGCGCCGCTTCATCAGCCGGGCCACCTCTTGTGGGGATTCGCTGAGCACGCGGCCACCGATAACCTCATCTTCACTCTGCCTGCGACCGGTTCTCCCGAGGTACCAGTAAGTTGCAAGCGTCGCCAGGAAGGCAAGCAGCAGCGCGGCACAGCCGGCAATCACCAGTTCCTGTTTCAGCAGTTGACCGCAGTACAGAGTGTAACTGTCGCTCAACACCTGCCTGGCGCTGTACTGGAGTTTATGTTCGTAATAACGGATGGTGTAAACCGGCTGACTGACCATTTTTTCAGTAAAGGGCGACATTACCCGGACAAACCAGTAAATAATGCCGTTGGTCAGATTCTGAATACTCATCCGCATAAGCAGGACGGCGATCCCAAATAAAACCGTCCCCATAATAACGTAATAAGAAATCAGGTTATTTATCTGCAGGAACATTTTCAGGCGCATAAAAGCGACCTGACCACCCTGCGTTAAATCGCGTGGATTCAGGCTCATTGTATTTTCCGGAGACAGGCGAAGTGCAGAAGTACAAGAACAGACTTCCGCATGTTAATAATGTATTCGAATAGCGTCAGAAGATATTGTTAACAGCAGGAGAGACCTGAGCAAGGGTGGTTGGATAACCACCCTTTCGGATCATAGAATATTGGCAACAGATTTAGCCAGCTGTTCTTCAAGTACTGGCTTAGCTTCTTCGAATTTCAGATTAACTTTGTTAGCCGAAGAGACCACGCGAGTCTGGTATTTGTGCTGATTGCCGGTCTCCGTACTGGTCTGGACTTTTACACCGGAAGTACCCTGCTTAAGCGCGGCCAAATTATCGGTCTGCACGCTGGCAGTGGTTTTTTCAGAAATCTGAATATCCGTCACCATCGTATAGTTAATATCTTCGACCATTGCATCAGCTGCCATTCCTACAAGACCAGCCGCAAGGCCAGCACCTAATGTTGCTCCTGCAGAATTAGAGTTATAAGCAGTGATACCCGCCCCCAACGCAGCCCCCATTGCAGCACCTTCATATCCCTGCGTCAGAAAACCCTGTGCGGTACGCAGGTCCATTTTATCGGCTTTTAATACGTTCGCCTGAATCCAGTAATATGCATTATCAGGAGAAGAAGTCACTGTATAGCCCTTATCCTGGACAGCCTTAGTGATTTTCGCCTGCAGGCCCGACATATCCTTGTCTGACGTGTTTTTAATTTGCAGATACACCGTCTTCTGAGAAGAAGGCTCAAGCCAGATGGTTTCACTCATCTGCGTTTTCACTTCAAGATTACGCTTTTTAATGGCTGTACTCATCGCACCACAGCCAGACAATACCAGCGTGGAAGATAAAACAGCCGTCACCGCCACCAACTTAATGCTATGTTTCATTTGCATTTTCTAATTTCCATATAGTTGCATGATATAGCCATGTCCAAAGCACAGCCATGAGAGCCGCACCCGGGACACGGTTACGATAAAATCGACCAGGAGCATAGCCACACAGGAATGTAGCTATGCTCTTCGGATTTTTAAGGATGAGTTCATTTGCTGATAGCAAACGACAGGGTTGTGATACTTACCTGGGTGATGCGGAGAGCACTTCTTTCACTTTGGATAAACTACTTACCACTGCAGGAGTCATGTATCGGGATAGTGAACCCTGTAAAACAATTCCGCACACAATAAAAGTAACAAACCAGGAGAATCCCAGCCCTGCGACAAAAGGTTCACCTATCCACAGCAAAATACAACCTACTAGAGAATTCACAATAAGCAATAGCCACTTATAAAATTCTATTTTACTCTTGATAATTCTCAACAATATCGACTCTCTTTTTACATCATCCCCTAACACCAAAAAGACACATACATTACTATACGCAACCCCAATAAAAGCAAAACTAAAAAACGCCATGGAAGCGCAAGAAATCAAGGTAAGAAAGATTAGCTTTTTAAACTGATAATCTAAAGAACCCTCCTCTTTGTAAATAGTAAAAGCTAAGATAACAAAGATAAACTGCAGCAGATAAACGTACTTCAAGCTGCACCAAATCACACCCATTACTTTTTTATTTGTTGGGATTTCATAATCCCTATCATTCATAGATGCCAGTATAAAATCCGCATCCATCTCTAATTCTGAACGTTTCATAGAACATCACCTTATTACTTAGAAATCCGTTTCTGTAAATCATCCTTTATATTATTTAAATCGTCCAGCCCTTTACCACTACCACCATCCCATTTTTGTCTATCTTCCTCAGAAGCCTTAGCATCATTAAAGTTTCTATTACCCTGTTCATGCTCACTCTGCAAGTGATTATATTCTTCCTTCGGTCTATTGCCGGTCGAGATCACAGTATTACTGGCGTTATTCACCTGAGACTCTGCGCTGCTGCGACGACTTTGTACATCAGCCCCAACTTCACCACCGTGTTTTACGCCATTCTCACCCGCCAGTGATTCCATCCCGGCGCTTTGCTGCGCGAACTCTCCCTGAAGGTTTCCGCCACCGGAAGATGTCCCGACGTTCCCAATTCCCTCACCGGTTCTCCCTTTATTCTGCTCAAACTCCTGCAGAAGCTGGGGTTTCATCCGTTCTTCCACAAAGTCCTGCGCAAGCTTTTCTCGTTCAGCACGCAGTTGAGGGCTTGCAGCATCAGACAGCAGCTGGTCAGCCTCTCCCGGACGCTTGCTGGTGACGTATCCGACAAACTCCTGCGAGTAGTTCTGGTTGATACTGGCGCTGTTGTTTTCAGCGTAGCTCGCCAGCTGAGCGTACTCGTGGCTGCGGGTTACGGCATCATTGTATTGAGACGCCTGACTTTTGAGCGTGGAGAAAGTGGAAGACAGCTGATTTGCCAGGGAGGCAGACGCATTATCGGTATGGCTGCCGCTGTCCGTCACGCGGCTTGAGGTCACGACATCCATTGCATCGCGGAAATCCTTAAGCTCCTGGGCACTGAAGCCTTTACTGGTGCCATTCTGGTGCGTCAGATCGGAACTGGTACCGTGAGAGGAGCCGCTTCTTCCGGTGTAATCCGTTTTGAGATGCCCCTCAGCCGAGCCTTTCATCCCGGTCGCGAGTCCGGCAACTTTCCCCAGAATTTGTCGATCTGTATCGAAGGAGACCTGAGCACTACCGCCTGCACCAAAACTCATATCCTGACTCTTGGTTGCCGCCGCCCGTATTCCTTCCGCCAGGCTGGTATTTTCATCCCGCGCATAGCGGGAACCAATAGACTGTATGGTACTCAGCGCTTTGGTCAGGTTGCTGCTGGTTGAGGAGTCCGTTCCCGCCACGGTGGTATCGCTGTGCCCGCGCTGCTGACTCCACTGACTCATCTGAGAGCTGGCCAGGCTGGATGTTTGGGACAGACTATTACTCAGGCTCTGCGCCTCGCTCAGGGAATCACGCTGCTGCTTCTGCCAGCTGCTCGACGCGGTAGAGCCCAGAGTAATGTCGACCGGCAGTTTAGAGATGGATTCCGCGTTGTTGAACACCTGCTGGCCCGACGTCGTCAGCGTTTTCGTCGCCCCGCTTTCCAGCTGGTTCGTCATATGCCCTTCCCGATGGCTGTAGTTGGTATCCCACTTGTTGCCCTGCACGTTACCGGTCGACATATTGTTATAGGACCAGTTGCCGTCCACGGCCTGCGACGACGATTGTGTGGAAGCCGACTGCAGCGTCTGGCCCAGGTAGTTACCCGCCTGCGACACCACCTGACCGAGCCCTTTCACCATTCCCCAGGCAATAAACGGAATGGACAGGGCCAGCCAGCCTGCCGTGGTGCCAATATCCGAATAGGTATTCTGCACCTGGTCAAACGTGGCCAGCGTCACCGCTGTTCCCTTAAGTTTCCCCTGCAGGTAGAAATTCATCGCATGGTTAAGGATGGAAAACAGAATTGGCCACATCTGCAGGTAGGCAATGGTATAGATATAGCCTTTGATAATGGTCCAGGACAACGAGCTCACGATAGCCAGTACAATCAGCACCGGGAACAGGGCCATCGTCATCCCGAGCAGCACGCTGTGCATCACCGGCAGCGTGTTGGCGGCAATGGATGCGCTGGTCGCCTGCGACAGGCGCATTTTTGCCATCGACGTCTGAGTGGCGGTATTGACCAGGCCTGCCGTATCGCCGCTGTCAGCCGAAAAGCTTTCCAGCCCGCTGCGCAGGCCGTTCATCACCACGTTCTTGCGGATGATTTCCGTGGAGGTCATCGAGTTGCCGTGGAAATAGTTATAGCTGTCGCCCAGCATTTCGGTGAACAGTGCCGTACTGGCACCGTTTGTCGGACCAAAGACCTGGTTCGTGAAACCGTGCATCCGGTTAAGCACCTGCTGGAGAAACGGGAACATATTCCGTCCACTGATATCGCTCGAATCCGTATTTATTTTGGTTGTGGCCTGCTCGCAGGTCAGAAAATTGCGGTTTTTGTCATACAGACCGCGCAGCGGGCTGGGTTTACTGAATATCAGCGCATACGGGTCGCTGGCATTCATCAGATCGCCGATGCTGTACTTGTTGTTCAGCATGATGTCGCCCACCACGCAGTTATGAACGTAATCCGAGAACATGCGCTGGATTTCCGGCTCGGAGAACCGGAAGTCGCTGCTCCCGGCCGCCAGCTGCGCGCCGAAAAGCATCCCGGTTTTGCTGTAGGTCAGCGCATCGGGCCGGGCAAAGATATAGTCATAGACCTGGGCCATCCCGGCTCCGATGCGGGTGATAAGACTCGCTGGTGCAGCCAGTCCTGTGGGGACATTGTCCACCTGGTAAATAGCCGCAGGCTCGGACAGGTCCACAATCTGCACGTTACGCTTGTCGCCAATCAGAACGGCAATCACCAGGACATAAAACCCGGCCCATTTGACCAGGTCCATGATATTGCGCGTCCGGATATAGGTTGCCGCCCCGACAATCACCGATACGGCGGTGGCCATAGCAATCAATGAGTCTCCTGCTCTGCTGTTAAAAAATGCCGCCACGCCGTTGAGCGTATCCTGAAACCACGCCCCGCCGGCAACGGTGTAAATCGTATCTACGGCCATATCAATTCACCCTGCTGAACTGGTAGTTACCCAGCACGCGATCGCTCATCTTTGAGGAGACCTGCTGGCGGATAAAGCGGATTTGCTGTTGCGCGGAGATAAGGGCGTCTTCTTTAATCTGGACTTCCATACGCAGCGAGTTAAGCGCCTGACGGGCGTCTGAGAGACCATTCTTCAGCTCCTTCATGTTGGCACCCGGATAGTCTTTGGTGGCAAGCGATCCATTAACCACCTTCATCACGGCTTCCAGATACTGCAGATAGATGTCGACGGCGATGTAGTCTGTCAGCTGAGCGAACAGGGACTGCGAGACGCTCAGTGACGACTGGTCCACAATCCATGAGAGGATGGGAATAGAGGTACTGTTGATGAACTGCTTTTCTTTTTCCGTGAGTGCAGTGTCGGTGATGGCCTTGTTCTCGATGCTGGTCAGCATGTCCTGCACCATCTTAATCAGCGATTTATCCGCAGAGATGGTCACGTCGTTCAGGGTCGGGGACAGGCATTTATTCTGGTTATCACACACGTACACCTTTGCACTGCCGCCGCTCATCATAGCCGTCAGAAGACTCCTGTCCGATGCCATTGATGACAGAATGCGCACCTCTCCGGCACTGCCGAAAATCACAGAACCGCTGATGCTCATGGCGAACTGACGCAGCTCGGCATTGCTGCTGAGCGTGCTGTTACCGAGCGCATCCCACATCAGGTTGATGTCTTTCAGCACCTGGTCCTTTTCCGCGCCGCTGGCTTTGTCCACGACGGCACCGTATTTGCCCCCTGAGGTACACCCCTGACGGGAAGCCACCCAGTCCGAGAAGACACTTTTCTGGCCGCCCACGGACTGACAGACGTTCTGCTGACTTTCGCCCCACAGCGATGCCACATTGTCGACCATCGCTTTTGCCGCCTGGCAGCTGGACATATTGAACCGGTTCATATCAGCTGCCATCTTTTGCAGAAAGTCTTTTGCTGCTTTCAGCTCCGGTACGGTCGTTTCCAGCGCAAGGTCAAAGAAGTAACCCGCCGCGTTGGCCATGGTCTGTTTCACAAACGCCATAATCTGGTCGGAGTTAATGAAAGAAAACGCCCCGAGATACACGTCTATCCCGCCGCAGCCGGCATTAATGGATGGCAGGCTGATGGAGATCAGCTGAATGTTTTTATTTCCGGTACGTGCATAGAAAGAACCACCTGAGACATAACGTGCCGCCTGTCCCTGCCAGGCTTTGGCTGAGGTGGTATTACTGGCATAGCTCATGTCATTGAAGAATGAATTCATGTCATCCTGCAGCCCTGCCTGTGCGGCTCCGGCGCTGTACAGGCCCAGCGCCAGGGCGAGGCTAAGTGATTTCAGTCGCATTATTGTTTTCCCTGTGTCTGAGATGAGGGAGGCGTTCCGGCCTGCCTGTCGAGCGCCATACGCAGCACGTCATTCAGCCGGTTGCGGAACTCACCTGCCTCTGCGGCCCCCTGCAGCAGTGGCCAGGTTTCCATCGTGTTGACGTTGGTCAGAAAGGTGGTGGGCGTGGCGACGGGCAGGCCGCTCTGAAAATACTCCACCATCACATCAGGGGTGGCGGGCAGCACATCGGGGAACTCCGCATCGCCCTTCCCGTCGAGGCTGACAGGAAATACCTCAAAGCCCGTCTGCTGAGAAAAGCCTTTCAGCACTGGAGCAAACTGGCGGCAGTACTGGCAGGTTGACTGCATAAACAGTACGACTTTCCAGTCATGTACATTCACTTTGCGGCCATTGCTCAGCGGGTACCAGACAGGCGACGCGTCATTTACAGCACGATCGTTGCCCGATGTGGTGTCGCGCTGGGGCAGCGCTAGTGCGTCCATCGCCGGCGCGCTCCGGCCCGTTTTTCCGGCTTCCAGCACACGGATGTCATCCAGCGTTCCGGCCTGCAGACAGCCGGACATCATCGCCGCCATCAGAATGGCGGTACGAAATACAAGAGCAAGCATGATTACCTCAGAAGGCGATTTTTATCAGTAAGTTGGCGCGAAATGGGTCAGCACGCTGACCATCTGGTGGTCCAGGTCGTCGTGGCTCATAAACCCCCATGCAAGGGGCTGCCACTGATGTGTTTTCGGGTCGACCAGAAAGGTGGCCGGGAAATGCGTCACGCGCATCTGTTCTGCCTGACCGCTGTCGGGGCGGCTTTGCGGCAGCTGATCGCTGATTTTCCCGTCCACGCTGACGGCCATGAGCGAAATTCCCCTGTCTTCACAGAACGTGCGGACCACACCGGCCATCAGGTTGTCGACGGCATTGTTACCCCGGTAGAAAAAGAACAGGCCATAACGCTGTGCCACCTGGCTGATAACCGCACTCTGAACCTTCTTCTCTTCAGTCAGGCGCGCTTCCACCGTGCCGTTGTAATGGCTGCGCTTCACGTTGTAATCCAGCTCCGGATACTTCAGACGGGCCAGTTTTGCCGTCTGAGTGAAGTCCGTTGCCCGGTCAGTCCAGAAGTTCTGTAATGTCATAAAGCGGCGGAAGTTCTCCGCAGATGGATACAGAATGGCGGTGTCCAGCGCTTCACGAGTAGCCTGCTGTAGTACCTTTTTCTGCTCTGATGGTGTCATGCTGGCCAGACGCTCCCGTAGTGTCGGCGGCGACGCCGGTTCGGGTTCTGGCTCTTCAGCATTGGGGTTGTACCACTGCCATCCCTCTTCCCGGGCATAGTCAGGTGCCAGCACATCCTCGGGAGCAGCATGCAGCGATGCTGCCATCATCAGGGCAAGCGCACCGGCAATACATCTCATGGCGCGTTCTCCTGCATTTTTTCCGCGATGATGTCCTGCGCTTTTTTCAGCAACGCCTGGTCTTCGGGGATAGTGCTGCCCGCATCGAGATCGCTGTAGAAATCACTGAAGTTCATTACGCCAAAATCAAGGCGCTGCAGCTCATCCACCGTAATCCCACGGCAGTTCGGTGATTCGCCGCTCCCAAAACCAATACCCAGCTGTCCCCGGCGCCCCTGATCCTGGACAATACGGGCAAGCTTGGATTCAAACTGGCAGTAGCCGCGCTTTTTCTCGAGACACACACCAAGGACCTTTTTACTGCAATATTCCCCGACATAGATGGTCAGCTTCTTCTCTTTAGCTTTGCCCAGGGCTTTCTCATCGCTGCTGCAGCTCGACAACCCCACATCCTGGCCCCAGCCCGAATCTTTGCAGCAGTTATTAAATCCTGCCGCGAACTTCTTGCAGGACTTCCCTTCTCCTGTGAAGGCCCTGACGTTCTCACCGTTAAGTTCGGCCACGTCTTTGCCCGCAGCGGCTACGGCGGCGAGCGCGGAGACGGCCTGACCAAACATATTGCTGGTACCGGTTTGCCCCTGCGCACAGCTACCGTCTTTACAAAAGAATTCGCCACCGCAAATCTGGCCATTCCCCGTCTTTTTACGCTCACAGGAGTACGTCACCTGCTGGCTGACGCAGAAACCATCGACCGAGTCGGCACACTGGCTGCGCGTCACCGTACAGGCCTTATCATTCATATATTCGCCACAGGTCCCTTCCGACTCCGTCTGCGTCAGGTACGTGTCCCGCCATTTCCAGCAGGCCTGGTAAACGGGATAAGACTGACCGTCCACCACTACGGTGCGGGTTTCCCCTGGCTCCACGCAGGAAGAACCCGTCATGGCACCTTCTGTTTTGCTGAACGGGCAACTTTCAGACCAGACAACATCTGGTACCCACTTTTTCTCTGTAACAACCATTGTCAGTGTGGCGCTCATCCATGCACCCGCTCCACTGCTCAGCCAGCCCAGGGTCTTACGGGCATAGTCACGGCAGCGCGACTGATTTCCGTTAAGGCAGTTTTTATTCAGAATACGTCCCTGAGGTGACATGCCCCCTTCAGTCAGTTGCGCCCCCGGTGCCCCAGGAATAGCCCAGGTATTATCTCTCTGGGCTACGGAGTCATTATCAATTCCCCAGAACGTCATCCGGTAATACATGTTCTTATCATCAAAATGCAGGGACAGTGACGCACTCTGTATCGTACCGGTCACCGGTGCGCGGAATGAAAAATACACGCTTTTATCACCGTCGTAGCTGTAACTGAATGCGTTATTGGGCACCGTAAAGGTCTTCTGGACAGTTGTGTTTTCGTAATGACCGGTAATGGTCGCGGTGCGGGTACAATACTGTTCAACTTTAGTGTCCCGAAGACACTGATGTGTGGTGATTTCGGTAAAACTCGCAGGCTGGTCCACACACCCGTTAAAACCACCGCCGGTAATGGTTTCCGCTTTCGCCTGCATATCCATTCCCTCAGAAATAAACGGCGCATCCAGCGACGGTTTGTTGTTCGGCGGAGTGTTGAGTATGGATTCCGTAATCGTTTTCCCGGCCTCAGAACTGTTCAGCGCAGCAGAACCCGGGGATGTCATATCCACACCCGATGAGGTCACCCCACCGTAGTATCCGCTTTCAGAGGGGGATGTTGTGTAGCCCGGGATAACTTCAGCTGGCTTAAATCCCTGAATGGCATCAGCCCCCTGCCCTTTGTTCGCTTTCCCCTGCTGCATGCCCTGATTAAATTGCTCGTTAGCGATGAGCGGATGCACCATAAAGACCGATGCCGTAAACAAAAATAAAGGGAGTATCCTTTTCACTGCTCCCCCTCGCCCAGCAGGCTTTTCGCGGTCTGTGCGCAGTCACCCTCTTCGGCAATGTGCTTCAGCGCCTGATGCAGCGTGATATCCCCCTGGAGGCGGTCAACTTTATCACCCTGATTTCCGCAGGCGACGATCAGTACCGGTACGGCGGTAATGTTGTACTTACGGAAGGTGGTTGGGTCTATCTGTACGCCACCGGTATTGCTCTCTTTCACCAGACCGGCGACGGCATTCGCCGTGGCCCGCATGTCACCGTTCACCATCCCCCGGATTACCACCGGAATATTCAGTGCTGCCGCGTCCTGAACGCGCTTTTTCAGTTCATCAGGTGGCATCGAGAAGGAAACAAAGATCAGAGCAGCATCAACCGGGCGCTCCCCGGGCTGCATCGATTGCTGGAATTGCTGTGCCTGGGCGTCAAGGAACGATTGATCCTGTGGAGCTACCGGACGGGCCTGCTTCAGGAAATCCGGTGTTTGCAGAGACTGAAATCGCTGACGGTCCAGTCTGAGCTGCTCCCTGATAAACTGCCGGTTTTCCGTGTGTTCAGCAGCCTGAGCCAGCCCAGAGGTCAACAGAGCGAGCAGAAAAATCAATGTTTTGCTCACAGGGTTTCCTCCTCTGGCAGTTGCCGTTCAGGGTCATAAGCCATTGCAGCAGATCGGCTTTCCAGCATGTCGTTCCACATCAGCCTTTCTCCGTCCTGCATCTGTTGCGTCAGGAATGGAAGCAAATCGCTTAATCTTCTGTCGATAAAGGCCAGTCGCTCCGTGGTCAGCTTTGTGCTTTCCCTACCGGGTTGAGTCACGGCCATTGCCGCTTCACGACATTCGAGAATGCACTTGTAAAGCCCCCCATTATTCAGTGCTGTACGGTAAAGCTGTGCGAGTACCCGTTCAGCCCGGTCGGCGCGGGAGGCGGCCAGTTCATATCGGCCGAGGACAAGCTCATACTTTTTTTTGCTCACAAACATACTGTGCTCCTTAGAGGAAAACGCAGTTGCGTTTACGCCAGAATAGATACCCGAAATTGCGACGGTCATTGGGCATGTTCTTGCCGGTTTCCCAGCGGGTCACGCTGCGGCCCAGCGGATGACACTGCCCTGCATCGGGATATTTATTGACCAGGTGATAACGCCAGCGGCTTTTCGGAATGATGGGAGATGGATATTCAAAGCAGACCGCCGTATCCGCCCCTACGGAGTTCATGATCATGCCCTGCCGATGAAGCTTGAATGCCATGCGTTCACTGAGCAGCAGCGAGGTCTGCAACGGGCTAAACTCATTCGATACCCAGCCGTTGAAGGGGTACATACTTCCCTGGCTACCGGCACACCAGAACAGGGGGTCCAGCGGCATATGCACCAGACTTGCTGCGGCATCAGCCGCACAGGCTGCCTGCGCAATCACGTTGCCGAACAGAATGGCTTCAGGCTGGATAATCATGCTGAGCGAGCTGCTGTCCCACATAGGATCAAGTTCAGACAGATACCCGATATCCAGATCCCCTCCCTGCAGACAGCCCACTGACGTGATAATGTTCAGCCAGTATGTCAGCGGGTATTTGTACCAGTGAACGTGGTAGAACGCGCCGGGATTGGCCCTGCTCTCCTGCCCGCCAGTCCCGGTACCGACATTACCCACGTTGATATTGAACCCGCCCAGATTCACCATGCAGTAGGGGGAACGTGTAACATCCGTCAGCGCCATTGGCTCCCAGTAACCGATGGCAAGCCCGACTCGCCAGAAAACGCCCATCGGACAAAACTGGATAGGCATGGACGGGTTTGGCGTGTCCGGCTGACGACCTTTAGCCACTGGTATATTCCCGATCGTCACCGGGAAGATGCACTCCCAGCAGACATCGGTGATCGGATTAACAAAATTACCTTCGCACTCCACGGAGGCGCTGGTAGTGGCAGCGTGACTTACTGACGACCAGCAGAAGACAAAAGCCAGGAGTAAGGGCGTAAGTGACCTGGTCATGGCCAAAAACTGGGATGCATTCATTGCATTTCTCCGGGTCCAGGGAGGGCAAAAGTGTCTACCCGAAGGCGGCGTCGGTCTTCGGAGAGCGTCACCCGGGCAGGGATAGCCTTCAGTTCAAACTTCCGGCTCAGCGTGCCGTCCTGGTCAAAATAAATCCGAGTATCCAGAGCTTTGGTCGCCTCGCGGATATCGCCGTTGACCAGAATGACGCGGTACGTCAGCGTTCCGGGCTTCTGCGCTTTCATCCAGGACAATTGCTGCGGGTTATCTGCATCAATAAAGTAGAGCGTGTCGGTGAACGGTACGGTATCCAGCGGGTTAATCACCTGCCCTTTACGGGCGAACACACGCCCCTGATGGTCTTTCAGATCTTCGCTGACCGTCAGCGACGGATCGATATAGTGCGTGGTGTTCTCCTGCGCAAGCCGCAGTCCTTCAACCGGCCTGGGACGTAGCGTGTTTTCAATGACGCGCTCTTTGAATGCGTCCTGCTCCCGGGCCATCTCACCGCTGGCCTCCATTGCCTTCAGGCGGGTCTGGATGGTGGTGAGCATGTCCTGCTCAGCAATGGGGTACATTTCCCCCCATGTCCCCAGATTTTTTGCCTGTGCTACGCCGGAAATCAGCAACAGTGCCAGCAGCCCTTTTTTCATCAGTTACCGCCTCCCGCCGCCATTCGGTGTGCCACCCCTGTCTGAATCTCATCAGTGATGTCGCCCGCCCCGTTGACTACTGCGGGCGTAACCAGGATGAGTGCATCATGGCGGCGCTGCCATTCCTGCAGCTCCGCATTGAGGTTGGTCATAAATCGTTCGGTAAGTGCCTTAGTCTGAGACTCATCCAGTGACTGAGCGCCGGCCTGTTCAGTGAACTGATCCAGCGTTTTTTTCATATCAAATGACACCACCACTGGCGTACGCCAGCTAATCAGCAACGACGTGACGGCAGCGTTAATACACAGGATGGTGGCAGCAACCAGCAGCATGTTACGCAGACAGCGACGGCGGCGTTGATCTCGCCTTTGTCCTTTCGCTGGGATGTTTACCCCCTTTCTTATGGCATCAGCACTAAGGGGGGACTCAGGTTGTTCAGTGGTAAGGTTTTGCTCTGTGGTCATGCGGCCTCCGCAAGCGCTTCCAGTTCGCGCATCTCATCAGGGAAGTTACGTTGTGCCAGCTGGTATACGGCGTCATGGATATTCATGTTCCGTTCCCGGCACTGACGGATAAATTCGAAGTCATCCCCTTTTGAACTGAACATCGCGCGACTGAGCGGATCGACAAAGAGACGATGGAAACTGCAGGTATCGTTGATGCGCAGCATAAAGGAGGAGAACCACTGGTCTTTGGCATCACCGAACTTGCCGATAACGCTGCGCTCCAGCTCGCTGAACTGGTTGGGACGGTTCTGGTTATACTGCTTAAACTCAGACGCATCCTGCTTGAGGACAACCTTGAAGGCAGAGTTACCCCAGGCCGCTTTTGCCGCGCCGGAAGCATCATCGGCGTCAAAGTCTTTGATGTTCTGACTGATGGTGATGAACGCGCCGCGATGGCGGCGCACGGTCCGGTACCCCGTCTCGATAAACTGGCCCACCTTCTCATTTTTAAAGTTGAGCAGCTTCCAGCCTTCGTCGATGGTGCAGCATTTCTTCAGGCTGCGCGGGGTACGATACATTTTGTCTTCGATGTAGATGATGAGAGAAAACATCACCGCAACCAGCAGGTCAGGCTTGTCCTGCAGGCCACCCAGTTCCAGTACGATAAAGCGGGCATCATCGGTCAGTGACGGCTCATCGCTGTTAAAGTATTCGCCGTAAATCCCCCAGGAGCAGTACTTACCGAGCAGTTCAATGATTTCATCCAGCCGGTTGGTGATGCCCGGGGAGTTCTGGTATTTATCATTCTCGCGGATGGCCGTCAGCTTCTGGACTACGTGGTCAATTCGGGCTTTTTCCCTGTGCGCTTCCCAGGCCTCCTGAACCCCGCGCAGCAGCAGACTGTGATGAACTTCATCCAGCGTACCGTTAGGGCTTGCCAGCACCGCCAGCTGGTCGCGGATACGTTCCCCGGACTCATTGATATTGGATATGTTGGCAAACGGATTGAATTTGAGTGACTTACCGTCCAGATACGTGCCCCCCACGTTCTCACAGAAGGATTTGTAGCCGTCCCCCATATCAAACACCCAGGCGATACCTCCGGAGTCCAGCACACTGCGAAGGATGGGCTGTACCAGACCGGTTTTCCCGGCGCCGGACGTGCCGGTGACCGCCATGTTGTAGTTGGTGTTGCCCATCCCGTCCCCGTAGATATCGAGGAACGCCAGCTGGTTGCGGTAGGAAGGCGTCAGTAATCCTCCCTGACACAGCCTGTTGTCGGCCACCACCGGCAGCAGATTCACGGCCTGGATACTCTCCGCCCGGCACGTGGCCCCGCCCATTTTGATATCTTCCCAGAGCCCTTCCGCATGAAGGAAGGGGATCATCGCTATCCAGTTACGGAACTGCATATAGGTCGGGGAAAACAGATCGATACCATTCTTCTTGAAGGTATTAATGACCTGCTGTTCGCAGACCAGCGCATCCTCATCCGTATCCGGACAGAACGTGGTGACGTTATAGTAATAGCGGACAATACAGGTCTGGTTACTGTTAAGATGCTCGCGGATATCCTTCCATTCTTTTGCCTGTTTAGCCACGCCGGGAAACAGGGTTGCATAGGGAGAGTTCGCTTTTTTGTCCCGGTCGAGATACTTACGCGTGGCCTCTCCCTGCGTCGCCACCTGGTCTTCGGCCTCCATCACCATCGTGATGACAAACGGGCTGGCGATGGTCAGGTCGGGGCTGAGCAGATTAGACAGGTTATCGCCCCCCATCCACAGCATGAATATATCCGGGTTGTTCTCCAGCATAAAATTCATGGCCCGCGTGGCGGTCACGTTCCCCTGACGATCGGCCAGGCTGATGCGTACATCGTCCGGACGCACATCGATGCCAATACGCTGATCAACGCAACGCTGATGCAGCTCGTCAAATTTGCCGACACGCACGTCTTCCGGATACAGCTGATCGTGACGGGCATTCAGCATCCCGTGAACCAGCGTGACCAGCTCCTGGTCATCGGCCGCCTGCGTGTGAATTTTTGCCGCGTCAAGAGAGGAACGCAGGACTTTCATTGTATGAGCGACTTCCGTCATCACGGCCGCCGTCCGCTTCTTCGCCTTCACGCAGTAGGATATATACAGACGGTAGTCACGCAGGGTCAGCGGCAGACCGGTCGGGCTGTTGAACTGCTGCTGCGCCGCGCGCTGATAATACGCCCTTGTGATACGGTTAAACTTGTCAGCATGCTTTCCCTGCCAGCGGAACTCGGACAGGCCCCGGTCAAGCTGATCGCCAATCAGTTTGCTGGATACCAGGTGGAATGATATTGGCGTCTTACGCGGCAGCTTGCTTTTGATGAGATCTTCCAGCACATACACAATCTGTTCGTTAGCGCCAATAAGGGGCTCTGCACGTAGCAGAAAGCCCACCGTTCTGCGATTCACAAACAGCCCGCTGTCACGGTCATAGTCACGATACGGCAGGACGCTGGTCAGCTGCGGAAAGTCCAGGCTGGCCAGGTTGCGCGTCATCTCCGACGCGCCATCCGGCATCCGGTAGGCGTTCTGCAAATTTTCCAGTACGTTCAGAAATTTTTTCACCCGAAACTCCTTAATTTACCCGGGACGGAAGAACCCAGTCGGCAGGGTTGACAACGAAGGACACCCGACCGGGCTGATGGAAGGCGTTATCGCTGTCCACCCAGGGCGCAATCCAGACCGTGGCTATCTGGTCCTGGCTGCGTTGTGGATGCACGGCGCCTGGATTGTCACAACGTACGCTCTGGCATGAGGGTGCCGGAGTGACTGCGGACACATTTGTGCGTGAGACAGGTGTCACCGGCGTTGCGGCAGCCGGACGGGGCGTCAGTGTTGACGCTGCGGCGTTCGTGCTTATACCTGTTGCGTTGCCAGCTGATACAGCGGGTCTGTTGCTGGTTACCCGCGCGCCGGAAGGGACACTGAGGACGGAACGGGGTGCAGACGGAACCGCCGCCGCAGAGGTGGCCGGAAGATTAACCAGGGAAGGCAGTCCGCCCGCAGCCGGCTTTCCCGCCTGTTTTGCCGCCTTGTCCCGGGCCAGTTGATTAGCCTTCGTCATGGTCATACAGGTATCAGACGTTGTGGCATCGCAGTCGAAACTGCTTTTGACACCGGCACAACCGGATAACAGCAGGGCGCTGCCTGCCAGCAAAAGTGTTATTTTTTTCATTGATGTTTCCTGAACAATTATGCGCTGAAGGGTCTGGCTGGCTGCGAAAGCGCGGAGTAAATAAGCTGGATTTCAGCAGCCAGACAATAAGAGGCGTAATGCCAGTCATAATGGGCATTGGCTTCATCCATCTGACGAAGCGGCGAACTTCGAAGACTCTCGAGTCGGGAAATACCGTCTTTCAGCTGTGTGTGCCATGTCATGGGTAACCGGGAATAATGCAGTACCCCGATGATTGTTATCAGGCAGGTAACACCACTGAAAAGGATGGAATCTTTTAACACGTAGCTTATTAACAACATCAGAATGGCCAGGACAAAAGCCCTTAGCTGCCGGGGAGAAAAGTTGTCATGGGTGTACTCCACTTGTGCCTGAAGGATCTTCAGGTGCCTCAACCGTGCAATTAACTCCGGTCTGGTCAGGTCGCTGAAGTCACGAACCTGTAATAAAAAAGCATCCATCACGTTTAATAACCTTCGTCCACTGGCTTCGGTGGATACCAGATGTTGAAGTTCTGACGGATACCCTCTGCCAGCCTTTTCCCGTCCTCACCGCTATACAGTTCCCTTTTCCGGCTGATGTCTGACTGCACCGGGAAAATCCGCATGACCTGACTGAGTGTCGTGGTTTTACCAGCCCCGGTTTCCCCCACGACCATCACATTGGTTTTTTTGCTTCCCATCGTTCACCTCTGATAATTTTTGCTCCGAATTTCAAGTACCCGCTGACACTCAGTGCAGGTACGCACACCGGGTATCGCTTTCTGACGCCGTTCCTGAATACGGTTTCCACAGCATTCACACCGGGTACGGCTTTCACCTTTAACGCTTAACTGTTGTCTGACCGCCTGAATGTGCAGGCTGTTAATCAGGTCTTCCTGCTCCTGCAACTGGTCCAGTACGTCTGCCATCGCTCTTTCCTGTGTATGCTGTCCAGACACGCTACCGCCCATCCCTTTCACGTCTTCCAGGGCACTAACCATTCCGGATTGTGTTGTTGCCGGTTTCCCGGCCCCGTTTACTGTGTGACGACCTGTCCGGTCGTCGGATCGACGGTGTCCCCTACCCTGAAGTCCTGCAGCTGCTTCAGCATGTCCGGCGTATTACCCGGCATGGGAGCAGGCGTGGATGAGGCAGAAGGCTGATTTTGTTTCTTACGTGCAGCCGCTTTCGTGCGCGCTTCTTCCAGCGTTTCGAGCTGGAAGCCGTCCTGGAAAACAAGCGTGACTTCATTGCCCGCGCCGATGGGAATGACGGGGTGGTACTGTTCGGCGCGTTTGATGTAGTAATCGGAGAGTGTTTTGGCCGCAGAACTGACACCGCCGCCGAGCCCTGCCTGGCCGATATCGCTGGCGCTCATGCTGGCAGTTGCGCCGACGCCCACGGTAGTGGAAGAGGCTTTCTCAATGCCCTTCCCGATCCCGTCCAGGAAGCCAGCGCCTCCCGCATACAGCAGGATCTGGCCATTACGCATAACCACTTCGCCCTTGATACCGTTCTTACCCATAAAGGACACATGACCTGCAATCTTCTGGTCGATGTTGTCATCACCCAGCTTGCAGCTGATTGAGCGGGTCCGAACGATGGCTCGTTCACTGGAAACATCACCCCATGCCTCCAGGGTCACAAAGCAACCGGTCAGATCGAACTCTTCATCGTTAGGCATCTGAACTTTGCCGGTGAGACGCAGCTGCATCGGGGCGGTATTTTTATCGCCGGTAACGGACGCATTGGCATCCGCCCCTTCCACGACGATGGCTTCAGCAAAACTGCCGGAAGAAATCCACGGGAAACGGGGCTTTTTCGGTCCGGTATCCGGCAGGCTGAATTCCTGACTGTCCATCATTCCCGGACGCTGAACGGGGCTCATCACCGGTGCAGCTGGTACCTGTCCGCCACCTGCTGGCCAGAAACTGGTCGGGGGTGGAACATTACCCGCGGGAGCAGGTTTCCCCTGAGAGGCCAGCGCCCCCGGCAGGGGTTCGGCACTGAGGGAGTCAAAATTCTTCCCGGCCTCAAGTTGTGTCTGCAGCAACTGGTTCTGGTCTTCCAGTTCACGAATACGATCCTGACTGCCTTTAAGGTCGCGACTGACAAGCCCCATTTCAGTACGCAGCTTTTTAATCTCAGTCTGCGTTTCCTTGTTAAGCCGCTGAGCTTCTGCAACTGCGGAACGCTGGACTTTGTTATCGAAGGACTGATTGACCACGCCCGTCATATCAGGCGCGGGTTCTCCTTTTGGCGCTTTTGCGGGCGGCGCTTTCTTCAGATTCATCTCTGAGACCATCCATGTCCCGGCACCGCCAGCACCAATCCCCAGAACAAGAGCGATTAGCAGGGCAACCTGACGACGGCGGACGACTTTGTTAACGTTGGCCATCTTCACCCTCCCCGTTTTCACGGATAACGGTGACGGTCATTCTTCCTCCGCCCATCAGCGTCTGCGCGTTGTTATCGAACATCACGGTACGAACGCCGGGCTTCCAGAAGTCCTGCTCCCGTAGCGCCACACCCCAGGTACTGGCATTGCGTAGTTCATAACGATCGGCACGCAGCTGGTCGCCCGCCCAGGCTTTCATGGGGGTAACAGAAAAACCACCGGGAATACGAATACCGTCAGAAAGAGGTTTAACTTCGCCATAGCCATCAGGCATGTTCCCGGTCAACACGGCGCGGTTAAGGCTGATTAGCAGCTTTTCGTAAGCCTGAGCGGTTTCCCATTTACGGGTTTCAGGCCGTGAGGGCGGTTCAGCGCTCATCAGTCGATAGACGCGACCTTCACCTTTTACGGGAGTGGCCACGACTGAGAAGGTCTGTCCCAGCGCCGTTTCTACAAAAATCGTGAAAGTACGGGTGGCCACAGAGGTGAACAGCACGCCTCCGGCCGTGGTCAGCCGCTTGTCTGCCAGCATGCCACCGGGCGCCGTGATGGCGGTGACTTTGTCACCAGGGATAAAAATCATGTTGGGATCGGTATTACTGATACTCAGCCGGAACTGCCCGCCCTGTGGGAGGCTTATCGTGGCAGGTGACTGCGCCTGCGCAGCCGGGGGCACAACGACAAGCATGGCTGTACCTAACAATAATGCCGGAAGGTTATTTTTCATTTTTGACCTCGTAGAACCGGCCGATACGGGTAAAGCCTCCGGCGTACTTCAGGCGAAGCCGGTAGGTTTTTATTTCCGTTGAAGGTTTTGAGTTGCCAATCCACATTTTCAGCACGCCACGAACATCGATGCGGCCATCAACGGGATAGACATTGATTTCAGTGGTGTAGAAGGTGGAACTCACATCATTGGCTTTAATCTGTGCAGCCTCTTCCTGCAGAACCGGATTAAATTCTCCCCGGACGTCAGGTTCGACAAAAGACAACAGAAAAGCGTGGTTGGAATCGACCGTTTCAGGCGAGACATTGAGACGCAGGGCCAGGAAGGACAACGTCATCATCCGAAAAAACTCAGTATCCGCTTTCGTTTCGGATACCACAAAAGGCGCGTTGTAGGTCATCGGTGTGACAACCGTACGTTGCTCGTGGATGAGTGCTCTGTTGGTCACAGCCAGCCATGCCACGGCAAAGCCCAGTATAAAGACCAGTGTCGTGAGCGACAGAATAAAGACAGCAATAATTTTGGTGGATGAATTACGAGCGCTGATTTCCATAATATGGCCCTGCGGTAATTTATTTTATCCATTTCCTGAAGCTGGAGTCGGGAATAACGCGGTAGACAACCCGGAATAATTCAACAGGCAAATGCCAGTAACACCAGTTGTATAACCAGCGAGAGCTTTTTCCACGTTTCGCCGCCCTGATCAGTTGCCAGATAACTGCCGCAATAATCAGACTGAATAAATATTTCTTGGTGAAAAAACCCCACAGCAAAACAACCGCTGCGGGGATAGCTTCATCAAGTGGCAGTCCAATAATGCGGTTCTGCTCTGACAGGGTTTTCGGGAAACGGTATTTGTCTAAATCGTTTCCCTCCATATCAGTTGATGAAGGTAAGACCGACGGTAGTGAAGACGATAACCACAACCAGGCCCAGCAGGATCAGCAGGTTCTTGGTGCGGATATACATCGCCACACCGACAATCAGTTCGGCGATGATGATACACATCATGACGAATGAGTCGGCACCGAAGGTGGCTTTCACATCATCCTTGCCCCCGGACAGTAGGTCAGTTGCATTGGCCATCTGTCCCACACCGAGTAACAGCAGCGGAGACAGCGCAGCCAGACGGGACAGCGCTTTTTTAGTGGTCACACCACGCCATGCCATCTGGCAGTACTGCCATGCACGGTTTTTTACAGCTGCGGGGATCCCGCCTTTTGAAAGGGATAAACTCATAGAAACTCCATTTATATAGTTAAGTTTTCGTCTAAAGCGGCATTACCCTATAAAGTCATGCCGACTCAGGATCATTTATGTAACGACCCTGAGGCAGATGACTTAGACATCCTGCTTTACCCTAGGAATGGTTTGCCCCAATGCTCCAATTATTGAAAACCTGTCGAGGTGATCTGCAATACGAATTGACGCTTCCTTTCTTATTGTTCTTCCGGAGGCTTTAGCTGAATTAGATAACCCCTCATAAATGTCCTCAGACAGATCGACAACCACCCTGTTCTTAGAGAGAGAGTTACGAGGTTTTTTGAAGCTACCGGACTTGTCAGTCATAAAGGTTCCTTTGAATCATGCACATTCACATGAAAAATTACACATAACGTAACTGCATTACACAAGAAGCATTGATTTAGGTTAGGCGATTGTTTTTTACCATCTAAAGGCAATTTTGTACACATAAAAATCACTAATTAACACACAAGGTTAATTTAAACCTGTAAGGTTAACGTAAGTTTATGTATTTATTGATATTTTCCTGAAAGTTATTACTATTGATAAAAATAGACATTAGAAGGAAAACTCTTAGTGAAAAAATCGATCACGCACGACGCTACAACGTTCGCGGTAGGAGAGTCTCTTCGGACATTTATGCTCAGTGCAGGCATTCAGGAACATAAGCAGGCTGATTTCATAAAAAAAGCTCTTGGGGTATCAGCAACGCACGCATACCGGAAGATGCGCGATATCTCCCCCTGGGAAGTTAGCCAGCTGCAAACATTGCTCAACAAACTAGGGTATTCGCTATCAGAATTTTTCGCGCACTACGACAATAAGTTTGAAAAAAAAGCAAATGCTACTATTGAGGTTAATAAAGAGAAAACAGATTGTGTTATTTATTTCGCTAACTCGGATAGCGACGTCAATCATGAATTCTCAGCCTTGCAAATAAATAATGAATGGTATGTCTATCGTACAAATGAAATGAAAGACAATGCTTTGTATATGGACACCAAAAAAAATGTTGGAATGATTCAAATCATATCCAACCCTACGATGGTGAGAAAGTTTAGCATAGCTATTTTAGATGATGACGAAAGTATAACCCATAGTTTAAAAGAAGTTGTCGCTGATGAAATGTACAAAATTGATACTTTCTCCACCATTGAAGCACTTTCTGAACAATTGAAAAAAGAACCATATGATGCTTATGTATTAGATTGGATTGTATGTAATAAATCGGTATTCGAAACAATAAAAGATATTAGAAAAACCACTAAACCGGATGCACTTATTATAGCTTTAACAGGTCAATTGGGTGGCTCAATAGATGAAGAAATATCAAAAGCCATAAATGATCATGATGTACTTGGACCATACGAAAAACCGTTACGCCTGAATGTATTTAAAACCTTAATAAACAAGTATTTTAGTAGGTAAAAAATGTACAGTTTCAACGATGAATTAAGCACTTACCAAGGAAGTTTGCTTGCTGAGAATAAAAATATCATCGCATCATATGACGTAGATAAAGGAGAAAAATACACTTCAGTTATAAAGCTAATGGAAGATATTGTTGCTAATAGAAGCTTGAAAAAAATAAATCTCAAGATTTCCGAGAGCAAGCACATAAATATTATAAACGGCTTCGGGGTTACATTAGGTGACTCGATAATAGGATTAAATGTATGTTTATTTTTGAAAGATAGAAATAAAGACTTAAAAATCAATATAGCAAGACCCTGCACTACTCCAGAATCCCTGGAGTCGCTTTATTGTTATGCAAAAAAAGCAGGACTTATTGACTCAACTACACGAATGCCATTTCCATTATCTGAATGTAGACAATACGATTTTAATATAGATATGGGAAATCAACTTTTCCGACACGATTTTCAGTCACTTGAAATGCATGATTATTTTTACGATCACATGGGTATTTCATCGCATACAGTTCCGCAAAAATATAAACAAAACCACTGGTTAAAACGCCTTCCAAACGGAATTAAAAAAAACGGTGAATATATAATATTTTGCCCTAATGCAAGCTCACAAATCCGAGCCATACCGTTCAAGCATCACGCTCAAATCATTGAAAAACTTATAGAAAAATATAATTTACCTGTTCTTGGATTCTCTCCTGCTAAGGTAAAACTATACACCGACATATCCCATAATGTATCAGACACTATCACATACATTAATATTATTAGAAATTCCAGCTTTGTTTACACAGCTGACTCTTCTGCAGTGCATATAGCTGCCGGGTTCGATATACCATGTCACTGCATATTCACATCTATCGACCCTGATTTGAGGGTAAGATATTATCCTCACAGCACCTCTTCCTTTATCGGTGACGCTGTGACACAAGGCCTTCATTTTACAGAAAACCCTGAGATAATAAATCATGTCAAAAATCTTTATGAAAAATTCTACAATACAAATAGTCATTAACATGGTAATGGTATTTTCAGTACTTATTGCACCTGCATCATCAGCCAATGATATGGATTTAAGTTTAAAAATAGAATGTGCAGATAAAATTATCACAGTCACCCCGTCTGATTTTGCCAAGATCAAACGCTCAAAAGTTCATACTAAAAACTCATGGGCAGACAAGTCTTTTTTCGAGGGGGTGAGTTTAAAAGACTTATTGTTGTCTACAGGTTGCAGTGGAAAAAATTTAAACGTACATGCTATCAACGACTATTGGGTTGAAATTCCAATGTCAGATGTTAGCGAATTTAACCCTCTTATAGCCGACAGTATGAATGGAAAACGGCTAACATTACGTGATTTTGGTCCATACTGGATCATATACCCGATTGATGACTATCCTGAAGAGTTGAACAAACCTATCTATGGAGGAAGATCTATATGGCAAATAGATTCAATCACAATAAAGTAAGCCTCTATAGAGGATTCGCACTCCCAGTAATTGCTATTATTGCGATGATATTTGTTATCATAACCATGGTGAAGATTAACTCACAATTATCCAGAAATTCATTCTATGCCATCAATGGCACTCAGGAAAACTACTCTTGGGCCGTAGCAAAGTTGTCAATGCAACTTTCTCAGTTTGAAACTTTGCTAATCCAAAAAAAATATGATGATTCTGTATCAACCTCTCAAATTAGTAGAAAACTAGACATTCTATTTTCTAGGGTAAATGTTTTAAGAACTAGAAGTGAGTCAACTCAGTTCCTTTACTTACAGAATGAGTATGAACAGACCATCAATCATATTTACGAAATGCTGGAGTTAGTAGATGAAGAAAATAAAGTAAAAAATCCTGATTATAAGCTGATTGCAAGTCAAGCGACTTCGCTTCAGCCGTACGTCAGTTATCTTGCAAATATTGCAGATCATGCAGAGGTCATGCAAAGAACGGCATCACTGAACGATTTCTTAGACAAAAGAAACACATTAAGAATATTACTAGCATTAACATCAGCAATATGCATTATTCTTTTGTTCATGTCAGTAATTCATCATCACAGCTTGTATAAAGCACTATTATCAGAAAGAAAGTCATTTAACAATAAGAATGCTTTCCTTGGGAAAATGGGACACGAACTGAGAACATCATTGCAGGCTGTAATAGGCTCTATAGATGTACTTTCGCAAAACACTAATGATTTTGATAGTGAAGTAATAAAAAGATTAGAAAATGCAGCCGTTCAAATTGAACAGCAGATGAACGATTTAGCTGAATACGCAAAAATTGACAATGGGATGATACCACTCAACTTATCTGTCTTTAACTTGAAAAAAACAATCGATGCAGTAATTCAAAATTACATGCCTAAAAACAATAACATAAAAATTAATATTGATTATAGCAAAATTGAGGAAATTTATATAAAAACCGATCAATCAAGATTGATCCAAATTGTAGAAAATCTATTCACAAATGCTCTGAAGTACACTCGTGAAGGTTCAATATCCGTATCAGCAAGATATAGCAAGGAATTAATTTTATCTGTAAAAGACACCGGTTACGGCATTCCTAAGGATCAGCTAAACGATGTATTCACGCCATTCTTTAGAGCTGACATTAACGAAAGTAAAATCCCTGGTTTCGGGATGGGGTTAGCTATAGTTGAAGGTTTAGTTAAAGCTTTGAAAGGGTCAATCACAGTTAACAGTATTGAAGGAAAAGGTAGCGAATTCATTGTTAAAATCCCTGTTGACTTAGAAAAACCTAATAGTGAGGATGAGTATAATATTAACTCAATCAGAGATCTCAAGTTTCTTTCGTCCTTAAATTTACTCATTATTGATGATAATGACTTATCTTGCTCAACTATTTCGTCGATGATGACCTCTCATGGATTGAAATGTGAAACAACAACAGACCCAACTCGAGCACTTCAGAAGCTTGCAAGAAAACCCTATGATTTGGTTTTATGCGATTTACAGATGCCTATCATGACTGGTGATAAACTCCTTAAATTTATTAGGGATAACTCTGGCCCCAATCAGGAAACGCCTTTCATTTTCATAAGTGCTTACGCCGACAGATTTTCAATTATGGATACAAAAATATTATCCAAGCCTGTTCGGTCAGCAGATATTTTTGATGAGATTTCACGAATATTTGGGCTGTAGTAGCATGAAATTAAACAGAATAGATTAATATAAAGCTCTAAATAATCTTCCATGCAAGTCCATTATCATGATCATGGTAATGGACTTAGCTTATAGGTTAAGCCCCTTTATCCTCATCGGGCTCATTGGGGAAGAAAATGCTCACCTGATCTTCAGCAAATTTTGCTATGGATCTTCTGATTACTTCATTATCAAAGTTACCATTACTTATAACTTCATGACTTAGCGCGCTCATCTTCATTATCTCTGAACACATAGCCCGGACTCTGGCCATGTTATCCAGCATCATCTTGTTATACTCCATCTGGTTAAAACCGCCTTCCTTTTTTTCACGCTGTATCATGTAAACTCGTAACCCCAGTTCCAGCAGCATTGAAGACACGTTTGAGAAAGAGGCCTCTTCCACCCCTTCCTGTTTTCTGAGCATAACCAGATCTGATATTTGTTCGTACACACTATTGTTACAGTAAGTCTGAATTTTTGGCATATTCTTACCCAGGTAAATATTATTTATTTTCGTTTCTGTCGTGATTCACATCCGATTCACTCGCTCTAAACGAGCGATTCATTGATGAATCACGCAGACAAAACCGACGATTCACTTATAACGAAAAACGCGATTCGAATCCAGATTCGAATCGCATAAACTTATTGATTTATCTGGGGTGAATCACATACGAATCCAGATTCGAATCGGATACGATTCATGCACGATTCGCAAGTGATTCACAAATTCATCGTCAGGCATAAAATACTGCATTAAATATCACATAACTACATGATTCTAATGGTTAATCATGCAAGATAAAATCTTGCGAGGTGTGTGGGACTTTGAAGTAAAGGAGCAGGGTTAAACAAAATTGTCGGCCGGGCAGGATTACGCATATTCAGGCATTGCCGTTTTTTATCTGAAATGGCACTCTTCACGTGGGAGAAGATAGAAATGGAATATTGCAGATGAAGTACGTTCTTCTTGCTGGGTTACTCGTGATTACCTCTCCTGCCATTGCTCAGGACTGTTTTGACATGGCGGGAAGGGATTACCATATTGAACCTGATTTATTGCGTGCAATCTCTTTCAGGGAGTCATCATGGCGCCCCGATGCAATGAACGTTGTCAGCAATCAAAGTTATGCTGTCGGTATGATGCAAATACACTCGCAGAATTTTTCACATCTGGCTCAGTATGGAATCACGGCAGGTAATCTTTACAGAGATCCCTGCATGAATATCTATACAGGTGCCTATTATCTCGCAATTGCTTTTAAGCGCTGGGGATACTCCTGGCGGGCAGTAGGAGCTTATAATGCGGGCTTTCGTGAAACGGAGGCACAGGAGAGGAAACGACAGAAGTACGCAGAGGAAATCAGAGCTATTTATGCCGGAATCAAAAAAAATGCGTCACCTGAGTGACGCATCAGCTGTTAATCAATAGCTCGCCATATTAGCTCGCGTTCCGGATGCTGAATAATGCTGACATAATCCTTCAGTGCATCCTGACGAGCGACGAGGTGCTTACAGACTTTCGAATATTCAGGTCCCATATCTGCAACCTGCCATGACAACCAGTTCATTATAATCAGCGTGGCAATAATTCCTGCTGCATCAGCACTGACCTCTGCTTCAAAATAATTGCCAGGAATAACCATGTTATAGCGCTGTTCACCTTCTGGGGCGATATATCCTGTTTGTGCGGTGGTGAACCTGACACAGTTCGGAGACACGTTTCCGCCAGTGCCCTGCGGAATAATCCAGTAACTCCAGAAACCACCATCATAATCTGAATGCTGGCGTAACCAGCTGGCAATCATGTTATCAGCAGAAGGCGTAAAAAAGAGCGCAGGAATAAAATCCAGACGTTCATCACCATCTGTAACACAGTAGCGCTGGCGTTCATCGATTTTAAATTGTTCGGCTGATTCACGAGTGGCGGTTTTGACGTTTAATGTGTGCATTCTGCTTTTCTCCTCATTGGGTTATTACATCGTTCGACTTCATCACTGAGCGGCGAAGGGCAATGAGCAGCTGACGGGGAGGAAATAAAGGGGCGCGAAGCGTTTATATACCCCTTTATTTCCTCCCAGGCTGATGCTAAAAGCAGCCCTCCGCGATTTGATGAAATCGGGCGATAGTCACACAAGGAGAATGCACACATCCCGTAACGAAAAATCGGCGCAAGACGAATTTCCGTTACGGACATAAGAGCGGCGGGAATTTATTATCGCCACGGTGAAAGCGGCGCATCCTGAAAGGATGCAGCAAGCGTGATTTTGAATTTGCGTCAGGATGGAAGCCCGCTGCCCGGAGGTTTACCGAAGGGCCGGGCAGAGACAGCTTGCTGGCTCTGTTCACGACAGCCGTGTCCCTTCAGGGACGACACCCGGACTTATCTTTATTCTTTTCACCGTAAATGAATAATATCAGAAGAGATAAACATCAGGATGCCGGGTGAGATATGGATGGTCTGAATAAATAATATTGATGAGACAATCACGCGCCGGAGTAATACGGGCGGCGCGGAGCGCAGCCGGTATTATTCTGCGCCGCAGGCGCGCGGCCTTTGATGCCACGAAAGGCAGGGTATTCCCCTGCCCTTCAGGATAGTTATGCAGCTTTATTCATGCCGCGCATAAATTCGCGCATGGCATTAATTCGGCGCTGATCCTCCAGGCGCTTCTCAAAGTTGTTGATGTAGTACACCGGCGTATACCTGACCCTGTTAAGCTGCATCGTCAGCGTATTGCCCGTGACCACTTCAGCAGGAATACCCAGAAGGGAAAGCTGAATAAACGCCATATCTGCCGCAACAGGATCGATATCGATGCAGCTACCGAACATATGCTCAGACGGGTTATAGCCCGCCTCCAGCAAATATTCCGCATACGCCACAATCATTCCCGCCGCACCGCTTGCCGGATCGCTGACGGTCACGAATCCCTCACAGCGTATCGTTTCGTCGACGTCCGGCATCAGCAGCCTCGCCAGCAGTGACTGGACGTGATACGGCGTGAAATACTGCCCGTTCCGGTCGTCGCCCAGCTCAAGCTCCATGAAGATCGCGCCGAGAAAGTCGTGAAATTTCGCCTCCAGCGCGCAGACCATAAGGCAGAAAAGCGTATGCAGATTGCTGATATCGCTCCCGCCGTACTTCGCGCAGATTTCACGGCTGTGCTCAATGTTCTCCGGCGTTCTTATCCGCGCCATGTCCAGCTCGCTGGCGGCCAGCGTGATGAAGTCGCTGAACACCTCCCAGCGGCGCAAATTTCGGGCGGTGTCCATGAACACGCTGACAAACTGGCGGCGGGATTCCTCGATGGTCATCATCCGGTGCGGTATCGGCCGCGCGTTCACGGCAGGCAAGGCAGGCTTAACGGGCGTGACTGGCGCGGCCTCTTTCGCCTGGTCAAAGAAGCTGGCAAAACTGAGTTGAGACATAGTTCCTCCTTAAATGCCGCCCCCTGCGGGGCGGCTCCTCCGTCAGTTAAATGCCCGCTTCATCTCGAGCGTGCGTAACACCTGCCCCCACTCACTCCCGCGCATGGCAGGAATACGCACAGAGCGGCCCTTCTTCCGGCAGTGCGCGATGTGACGGCCCAGCGCCCGCATTTCGGCGCTGATGTCGTCACGGTCGATATCACTGCGTTTAATACGCACCTGTTTTTTTACGGGTGCGTTTTCCGCCTCAAGCATCTGGACATACAGGGCGGTCGGTGTAACAATCGAAACTTCACTGAATTGCATTGGTTTGTTCCTTTTGGTGAAGGCCGGATTAATCGTTCCAAGGCGTCTAATCCGGCGGGTTAAGGCAGGCGAAAGCCTGCTTTTCTCATTTCTGGCGCTGCATTTCCTCCTTAACGCGTGCCAGAATCTCCGCGTGGTCAAGGTTGCTGTAGTCGCGCATCCGGTAATAACGGATACCGATCCGCGCGTAGATTTCGGTCACATTGCCGCAGACCATTTCCGCCAGCATGAAGGTTTCACAATCGCCGTTCTCACTGCTGCGCCAGTTCATCGGGTACATCAGCCCCAGCGCGTCATGAAAGGCGTGCACGTCGATTTCAGCGGGTTCTTTCACCGCCGCCTTTTCACGGCTCCTCCAGTACGCCCGCTCTGCTTCAGCGGTGGCCTGCATTCCCAACAGGGCGGAAGATTCGGTCAGGTGTAAATGCATGGAGTTCTCCTTCTCTGGTTGATGGCGACATGCCCTGCCGCCGTGGGTTATGCTTATGGACGGGCTTCCAGGCGCAACATGGCCTGAGCAAAATTTATGTTGTTGCTAAGGTCTTTACGTGCGATGTCCCACGCCTCACGCCCGATAACGCCGTATAAGCGAATGGCATGATCCTGAGCCTGCAACCACGGCTGCACGACATGAAACGACACAAGGGGGTATGAACGTTCCCAGCACAGCACGCCTTCCCTGTGAACGTTGTCGCTCATCAGGCTGAGAAGACGCAGGATTTCTTCAGCCTCATCTTTCTGGCTCAGCTGGAGATTCCAGACCTGGCAAAGCTCAGCCAGATACGAACGTTGTTCTGCGATAACACAGGCCAGACGCGCTTTCTGGTCTGTCCCCCATCTTTCGGAAGATTCTTTGGTGGCGGTTTTGACGTTGACGTTCTGTGTGTTCATCCTGCTTTTCCTCTTATCTGGTGGTTAATCCATCTCTCGGTGAGTTCCCTGGCGGCAAAGGGCAAAGGAGCGACGGCGTGGCGGCAGGAGAAGGGCGGAGACAAAAGTTTTTGCGGTCCTTCGCAAAAAGTTTTGGCGGAGTTCATTTCACCCTTCGGATGACGACACGACGGTGCTACGACAAGCCCTCCGCCCGGGGACTTAACGGGAGAGGGCTCGCCAGAGATACGGGGAGAGGATGAACACACCCGACACGGCGGAACGACGGGGCGTCAGAGGACTGTCGGCAGTTTTACCGCCGACAGGGTGAAGCGGCGCGTCCGTTTACGGACGCAGCAAGCGCAGGGGTTGACGTTGCGTCAGGATGGACGCCCGCAGGGCAGAGACAGCTCGCTGGCTCTGTTCACGACAGCCGTGTCCCGTCAGGGACGACGCCCGTGTATTGCAGTATCGGTGAGGCCTGCCAGTTCATTAGCCAGACCTGCCAGCGTATACCGTTTTTTATCCAGCACATCAGCCCGCAGCAGCAGACTGTTGACCAGGAAAGTATCAATCACCGGCATTCTGCGCAGACATTTAATGATGTTATCCGAAAAGCATGTGTGCAAAAAAATCCCGACAGGCCGTCAGCCATCTTCAGCTTGCCAGCGATACAGACAGCTCAGGGACAGGTTCAGTTCATCGGCAATACTCCGCACCGTTTCCCCCGTTTCGTTGCGGGCCTTCATTCTGCGCACGGCCTCCCGCCGGATCTCTGCGCTAACCCTTTTCACGGCAGGGGAGGTTTCCCATATCCGGTTTAGGGTCGCCGTTCTGGAGGACGACTTTTGCTGTAGTGCTGAGGGTCTGCTTCGGTCTTTTATCCTGGCGTACCCTTCCGCCATCATACTGACCTGCAGGTCAGGGTCCAGCTCGCCGCTCCGGATACGTCTGATAACGTTGTCCCGGCACCTGGCTGAGTGTTCGGCACTGGCAAGCGGGACATGTTTCGCTATACCCCAGCGCTCGCGATATTCACTTACCGACATCTCATGCGTCATACGCAGATGCGGGGCCAGGAAGGAAAACGCCCTGCCGCACTCCCTGCAGACGATGTTTCCCCGCATATTCCGTTCTGTTGCCATCACCCCACCTCCCTGCCGTCGCCGTATCCCTCAGCCCAGTCGGCAATCTGCGCATCAAGTACGTCCAGCTGCTTCTCCACTTCTTCGGCCAGCATATTGAAGTCGCACTCAAGACCACCACTCAGGCCATCCCACTCAACCGACATATCGGTGAGCTTGTTTATCATCGTCTTCAGGCGTTTACATTGACTGCGGGCAATTTTCAGTTCCTGCCCGTACGGATTTGCTCTCCTGCTCATGCCCCCTCCCGGAACGTCAGCTTGTTCGGTACCATCCAGTGCTCCAGCTGTCGTACGGGAACGGAAGCCTCTTCGGTCAGCAATCCGGCCTCGAACACCATGCTCCAGAGCGGTTCTAGGGCAAATTCATCCCGCTCCAGCGCCGACAGGGAAGGAAAGCGCTCGCTCCAGCGCCAGAACATTTCCTCCAGGTCGTACTGGCGCAGTTCAGTCCCCGACCAGCGTGCGCTCCAGCTGCTGACCGTTTCCGGCGTATGGAATGCCAGCTCAATCTCCGCCTGCCCCGCCAGCGCCTGGTACGCCCGCTCACGCTGACACCGTTCTTTGTGGCGCTGGCGGGTGTATTTTTCATCCCGCAGGGCGTCCTGACAGCGAACGCGCTCGGTCTGCTGAAAGGCCACCTCCGGAAAGAGGCGCTGACCCGCACCGACAGGAAGCGGCAGCCAGCAACACGTCCCGCGACTTTCAATCAGGGCATCGATGGCACTGAGCCAGCTGTCCCTGCTGCCCCGCAGCTCCCGCGCCGTCAGCACCGGCGCAAAATGATGGATTTCCCTGATAGTGATGCGCGTGCTGCCCGTGAGCCGCCGGAAAAAGGCGCTGGCATACGGGTACACCGCTGACACCGCGCCGCGCGACCGCCTGCGCTCAACCTCGGCGATGGCTTCCATTGCGGCGCGTCGCTCAGGACTGAAGGGGACCAGAGAGAGATGTGAGGGGATCATGCTGCGCCCTCCGCTGCCAGAATGCTGATGATGCTGGCCTGACTGTATCCGTCTGCATCGAGACGCGCCGTCAGGCTGACGGTGTGGCTGACAAGCTCCGGCTGGTAGCCGTTCAGGGTACGAATGACGGAGAACGGGCGACCGCTGGCGGGAACGAACACCACCATCCACGCTGGACTGATGGTACCCGGACTGCACACGGCAATATAGTAGTTACCGTGCGGGGGCGTAAAGCGCACCTGAACGGGGAAGAACCCGCCGAACTCACTCCGGTATTCACCGTTCATGTCCCAGTTTTCAGGGCAGGACAGGTCACGCATAACGGCGTGGGTCAGTTCGCGGCGAAAGTCTTCGCCGCTGTCCCGCCAGTCCTCCATCTCGTCAGGGGACATGGTCTTCAGCACATCGGGAGTCAGGACAGTTTGCATAAGTATCTCCTTATCGCCGCCCCGCAGGGCGGCGCTCCGTTATCAGGCGGCGTGTGCCGTGTTGGTGGTGTCGTTGTCAGTGCTGTCGGTATCTGAAACAGCGTCGTCAACATCGGTCTTACCCGCTGGCTCCGGTCCTTTCAGCCATGCCGGAACCCAGCGGGTGTGCTGCATAAAGTGCTCCGCATGCGCTGCTGCATCGCCCTTCTTCATCTTCTCCGCGTCACCCGCCGCGCCCGTCAGCCCCGCCTCTTTCAGGGAGGCCACAATCTGCGGATGTTTCAGGCTACCGAAGTAGTTGTCCTTCGTCGGCTGCCACCAGTCGCGCAGGTGGAATCCGATTGCCGCCTCGACCGTATCGAGGGTACTGCGCGAGGTGTGCCCCATATCGCGGGTCTGTACCCCGTCCACGGAACAGGCCGTGCAGAAGGCCATCAGCGACATCAACACCCCGCCGTCAAGGGCAAAGAAGGTGGTGAAGTCCTTCTCCCACCCTTCCGGCAGCAGGGCTTTCAGCCTTGCCCGTTCGGTCATGAGCATCTCAAACGCTGCGCCATCCTTACCGGACGGGGCGTTCTCCGTCAGGCTGCCGTGGGACACGGTCAGGCTGATACGGAACGGGTGAGTCGTGGTCAGACAGCCTGAAAATACGCAGGTACACATGCGCCAGACCATCAGCGCCACCGCCTTTTCGGGCTGCTGCATCAGCGCCGCCTGGACAGCCAGCGTACGCTCGGAGGTCATTTTCGTGAGCAGCGGAACGCTGATCCCCTCTGCGGCGTCGGGCTGGCGCGAGGTGAACGGCACCGTTACGCTGCTGGTTTCGGTTTCTTCCGGCATATCCGCTTTCAGGCGCACACCGCGCTGGACGTACACCTGCCCTTCGTACAGGCTGACCATCACCCCCGCGCCTGACTTCATGTCGTCAGTCCACGCGCTGACTTCTGCCGCCTCCTGAATGGCGAGGATGTCCGCTTCGATCGCATCCGACTCGTCGCAAACGCTGTCATATGTGTCGTACTGCTCCCGCAGCGCATCAAGACGCTGCTGTTGTTCAGGGGTGTACACCGGATCGGGTTCAACAGGCTGAACGAACTCTTTACCGTCTTCGCCGTGGTACCAGATGCGGGCTGCGCGTCCGCGACTCCATGCCCAGCCCTCACGCTGCTGAATGTCCAGAGCGATACGTTCCAGCTTCTCCTGCACCAGACGCTCAACCAGCACGCTGTCTGCCGTGCCGTCGCCCTCGTCCTGGCTGAAAAGATCTTCACGAACGTAACCCCCTGCCGCCTCATACGCTTCGCGCCCGATAAACCGGAATTTGGTGTTGTCGGTGCGCATCTCGGTTTCGGTAATGGCGCGTTTAATCAGGTGTGCGGGCGCGTTCGACCAGCTGGCCTTCACGCTTTCAAATACCTCAATCTGACGGGCAGGATCGTCCTCGAGACAGAGCGCCTGACACTGCTCAACGGTCAGTTCGTCCTGTGCGAGCTTATCCATCAGGGACGGGGCGAGGTTTGCCAGCTTCAGCATGCGCTGCACGTGGCGGGAGCCGAAGCCGAGGGCGTCGCCAATCTGCGCGGGGGTTTTGCCCTGCCCTGCCAGCGTACGGAAACCTGCGATTTGCTCGGCGGGATGCATGGCGGCGCGCTGCTCGTTCTCAGCAATGGAGGCAAGGGCAGCAATGTCGTCTGAGACGCGTTTCACCATGACGGTATGATCGGCCGCAAGACGGTCTTCCTGCGCCAGCAGATTCAGGGCAGTCAGTCGGCGGCCACCTGCGGCCACGCCGGATTGTCCGTCCGCGAGGGTGTGAACAATCAGGTTCTGCAGCAGTCCGAGCGCCTCGATGGAGTCAGCCAGACCGCGAACGCTGTCCACGGAATACGGGATGGTGCGCACGTTCAGCGGGGATTTAGCGAGACTGGACAGCGGAACATACTCGATGACAGCGGCCTCAAGGGCGGCTTTCAGGGCTTCTTCCTGCGCCTTCGTGATTTTTGTAGTGCTGGTTTTTTTGGGTGCTTTTGCTTTAACATCGGTTACTGACATAGTTGATACCTCACTGGATATTGATGATTGTCTGGCCCTGCGGAGTTCGCGCTCCGGCAGGGCACCTCTTTCTTACTGCGGCTTGCGGATACCGTAGTCCGCGATATAACGGTTGAGCCAGTACGTGCCGCCCGGCTCAAAGTTCCACGTGCGCCAGACCATTTCACCGTCCTTACGGACAACCAGGCGAAAATGCGCCCCCTGATCGTCCTCTATCGCCACGTTGGTGTACTGTGACGCAACGGCCTCAGCCTGTTCGCGGGTAAAGGTGTCGTCGGGTAAAACCGCCAGCGCCTCGCTCATGTAGCTCCTCCTTCTGAACCTGTTTTGCTTTTAAAAAACCATCACCCGTTGAGTTGCCGGGGCCGCGGTTTTGACGTTTTGCGGGGACCTGCTGAACGCCCCCGCTGGTTGTTACCTTCACCCGTTTGAGAGCCGTTCGCCGCAGGGGCGTAAACCAGCACGGGCGATGGCGGATGTCCGGGGCGCGGTTTACCGCGTGCCATTTACCCTGGACAGCTGACAGCGGCTGTGCTTGTCTCAGCCCCGGCGAAAGGACTCAAAAGGGTGAAAAAACCAGGCAGGGAATGAGCAGGAACCCGCCGCAACGACGGAACGCCCGGGCGCGAAACGGCGTTGCCCCGAAGAGGCCCGGCAGCATTACCGCCGGGCTGGTGAAAGCGGCGCATCCGTAGACGGATGCCGCAAGCGTGATGTTGAACCTGCGACAGTGCGATGGAAGCCCGACAGGGCGGAGACGGTTTACTGGCTCCGTTTACGACAGCGCCGGTTCCCGTCAGGGAAGTCGCCCACAGGCAGACACACCAGGAAGAAAAACCGACAGAACAGCGATATCAGCCAGTACGCCACCGGTATGGCCACTATTGGCAACGACAACGACAACGACAACGACAACGACAACGACAACGACAACGACAACGCAGAGATTATCAACAGAACAGGAATATCGCCGACCGGCTACAACACATTGATACTCATACTCTGACCCCACCGGGACATCAGGCACTGGCGGAGATACGCGGCGCCGCAGGCGCGGCGTACTTCACCGGCAGGCAGCGCCTGCCAGGGTTTCGCGCGCGGGCTGACAGGCGGCTAAACCGCCTGCCGGGGAAAATCAGTTGCTGAAGACGTGGCCGTCATGGAATACATAACCGCTGCTGAACAGGTCACGCGCCCAGGCTTCAAAATCGAAATAGCTGCGCAACGGCTCCGGCACCTCATTTAACAGGCCGTTGTCCTCCACCATCTCCCGCGCATAGTCTTCCTCGCTTTCCGCCTCGCCGCGGTACGCATCATCAAACGCGTCATAGTCACACTCGCCGGTATACTCCGCCCAGGCGATAAAAGCGGCTTCCCTGCCCTCTTCTTCGGCGCGTTTGTAAGCGGCGATAAAATCCCAGTCAATGGAGCTTTCAGAGACGAACTGCGACGGGATACCTTCCTGGTCCTGGAACATAAATTCGGCGTCCCATTCATCGGCATGCAGCGCCTGACAGGCCTCGTAAAAATCCTCCCTGCCGTCAAACTCCGTCAGGTCAAACCATTTGCCGAAAATGCTGCCGCAGTTGTATTTGTGATACGTACCCACATAAACAGCCGGTGTGGTCGTCGTAGTGCGCATAAAAAATCCTCCATAGTCGATGTTGTCTGAGTTCCGGCTTACGCCGTGCCGACACGACAGCCCGACAGGGAGCGAAAAATGCAGGGGCGATGCATGAAGCCGCAGCGCCGGTAAACAGCGGAGAGGGTCTGGACGGTTAGCGAGCGAATATTGAGCGAGATAACGACGGGAAGAACCGCGACAGGCAATTAAATATACGGCGACCGGGTGAAAGCATCGACGTCAGTGAACCCTTGCATTTGCAGCGTTCGGGCTAGAGTAGAGGCACGGCGTAAGCCGCAGACCGCTCTGGACGTTACTCACCGCGAAGCCGGAACAGCGTGGAGGATGAGCCAGAAAAGCGGAGCGGCCGCGCGACATCCGAAAATGAAAAAAGCCGGGACTCACCCGGCTTTCCCTCACGCGGCCAGCAGCGCTTTGAGTACCTCCACATCCGCTATGCCCTGGCGGATACGCGCCGGTGTCGGCCCGCCCGCCTCCCATGCCAGCCCCTCCTGGTGAACCAGCTCGCGTTCTGCGTCATGCACCAGGCGCGAAAGCACCTGCGCCGGGACCATCACCTGCCGGTTAACCACTTCACGATGGCGGGTCAGCAGATCGCACACCGACGCATCCGTGACGCCTTCCCGGCGATACACCTTCATGTCGCTGTTGCCGACCGTTTCCAGCAGGGCCGTAATCTCGTCGTCTGTTGGTCGCAGTTCCCGGCACGCGGAGTGAATCCCCTCCTCCGTCCAGACCAGCAGAGCCAGGGGTTCATCGTGGGTAAACATCCGCGCCAGTTCCTCACAAAGCGCTTCCCGGGTTCCATACATGGGTAATCTCCTCAAAATCGGGTAAGAAGGCCGGGCGGAACACCGCCCGGTCGCAGTCAGTCGTGAAAACAGTCGCTGAACGCCAGCACGCGCAGGTAAACGGTCAGATACTCCGCGTTGAGATTACGCAGGAAATCAGCGGCCAGCGCATCAACCAGCCCGGGGCATCCGTCGTGATACTTTACTTCCAGCGCCCGGATATGCAGGCGCAGGTCGCTCATGGTGCTGGAAAGCGCGGCCAGGTCGTCACGCAGTTGTTCATGTCCCTGATAATTCATTACGCGGCCTCCGGCAGGTCGTCGTTAGCGGCCGGGTACTGCATGGCGCGCCGGACGGCGGCCAGACGCTGCTGCCCGGCCCGGTGGTACTGCTCCAGCAGTTCGATACCGATGTAGCGACGGCCAGACTGGAGGGCAGCCACGCAGGTGGAGCCACTGCCGGCAAACGGATCGAGCACAATCGCGCCGGGATGTGTGAAGGACTCAATCAGCGGTTGCAGGCTGGTTACGGGTTTTTCGGTCGGGTGGTGCCGGTTGCCGCTGTATTTCCAGCCCAGTACGTCCGGAAGCGGGTTTTGCGGCAGACGTGGACGGCCTTTTGCCAGGATATAGGCGCATTCATGGCGGTAGCCGACATAAGCCGATTTGGACGAGTACGTTTTGGTAAACACCAGGTGGCCGACAACGCTGAATCCCGCATTTTTCCAGGCAGCCATAAAACGATCGACACGGTTCCAGCCGTAGAAACTTACCATCAGCGCGTCTTTTTTCAGTACGCGGTACATCTCATGACAGGCAGGTTGCAGCCATTCATCCGTTTTATCACCGGCAATGGTGCGGCCCTGACGGTCACGAAAACCAACGAGGTATGGCGGGTCAGTCAGTATGAAATCGACAGCCTTCTCAGGAATGCCAGTCATTACCTGCACACAGTCACCCAAAATCAGACGGGACATAATCATTCTCCTTATTCAAATGCGGCGCCAGTTACGCCGTGCCGATACGACAGCCGGGCGAAAAGCGGAGCAGACAAGGGCACCACCGCAAGCCGCAGCGCAGATAAAAGCAGACGCTGACTGGACGGTTTGACGGTGAAAATTGAGCCGGAGAACGACGGGAAGACAGCGGAAAATGCATTTTGAAATCACTGCGACCGGGTGAGGATGGTGGCGAAGCCTCCCTTTTCTGCACAGCGGCCCGGCTACAGTAGCGGCACGGCGTTCACAGCAGAGCGGTATGAATGAGGAGCGCAGCGACATCGTATTTTCATCGTTGCTGTCCACAATTTCGGTGGGCAATCCTGTGTATAAAATGAGGGTATTCCGCGCAGGTCGCTACCAGCACGGATGACAGCACGCCTGACAAAACGGTTATCTTTTAACCACACTACGCAGACTTCACTTTTCCTGGTGTGGTATGTTGATGCTGAATGTACACAACCGGAGCGGAGAAAGATGGACAGAGAAATGCTGGCAGAGTGGCTAAGGGATATTGCCCAACATATAGAAGAGGAAAGTCCACTGATTCGTGATGTCAGTGTGGATGATGCCCTTTCTGATGAGGGGCTGGCCAGAAAGATCATCACCATCACGTTCAATGCGCCTGGTCGCGCCCCACAGCCTGAAGAGGACGCCAGCAGTATCCCTCGACACTGACAGTCCGATGTACATTACTGCTTAAATGGCGGTTATTCATTTTCTTTAAGCCAACCATCTACAAGTTGGTTGATGACATCCGTTATTGAAGTTCCATTTCGCACGCAGGCGGCTTTAAATCTGGTGTGTTTATCCTCATCAAAATTGACGTTAACACGCTTAACTTTTCCTGATAGGGCTGGCGCAGAAACCACCCTATCGAGGTCTCTGTTCTCACCGAATGTCATTTTTTTGCTACCACTATGGGCTTTTTCAAGTGCCATATATTTACTCCTATCATCAATTACTCATTTGAGTATATAAGTAAAAACACAATTACTCAAATATGCTAACTATCTCTTTTGTAAGGACTTCGATTTCACCTTTAGCCGCTCCATCACTAGACTCGAACACGCTGTCACCATCAAGAATCGATTTGACGTAAATCTGACGCTGGGTAATAGCCGTGCGGAACGATTTAACTCCAGTGTCCCTGATGCTTTCTTTTAGAACACTAAGCATGGTTGCCTGTTCGATTTTTCGGGTAATGAGAAAACGAGCTTCAACTTTCCGGCTATATGCCTGCGCTTCAAGGACAGTGACAACGCTTCCTGCTGCAGAAAAATCAAGCGGGCTGGGAGTAACCGGAATGATAACAAGGTCGCTGACCATTACCGCAGCAGATGTAATAACGGAAAGCGAACCGGCACCATCAACGATGACAAAATCATATTCAGTAAGGTCTTTCCTAATGCCATATACATCTTTTTCAGAAGCGGCTGTAAACACATCAAATGCAGCCTTCCCAGATTTACTCCAGGTTGTCAGGCTCATCTGAGGATCTGTATCCACAACTGCGATGTTGTATCCCGCTCGAGCCATTGCAGTACTCACATTGATTACTGCCGTGGTTTTACCTGAACCGCCTTTAGGGTTAAGAAAAGAAATCACCTTCATACTCAAAAACTCCTTTGTGTATTTACTCAATTACTCTTCTGAGTTTTTGAGTTTACCATCTCAGTCAAATGAGTAAAAGCAAAAACACACATTTACACAAAGGCTCATATACTCAAAAACTCACGGAGTAAGTAAAAACTCAAATGAGTAAAAGAAAGACACGCATGACGGTATATCAAAATGTAAAGGGATAACCGATGTCATATTAGGGTATACTCTATATATACCATCCGAAAAAATACCGGCGAATGTTATTGTTACCACATAAGTGATACCATCATAAGCAAGACCACTTAAAAGTTACCAGAAGGACAAAATATGTTCGTTTTTGGTTACCTCCGGGCATCCACTTCAGAGCAGGATGCCAGCCGGGCAAAAAATGCACTGAAGGCATTTGCAAACCAAAATGGCCACCGTATTGCTGGCTGGTATATCGATAATGTCTCCGGTACGACAATGAACCGTCCTGAACTGATCAGGCTTCTTGGTGATGCGGAACCTGGTGATGTGATTCTCATAGAACAGGTCGACAGGCTTACCCGCCTGGATGATGCAGGCTGGGAGACACTCAGAAAGCAAATTACCGATAAGCAGCTGGCCATCGTCAGTCTTGATCTACCGACCAGCCATCTGGCGCTATCAAGCACAGTAAGTGATGACTTTACCCGAAGCATGCTGAAGGCCGTAAATGGCATGATGCTGGATATGCTCGCCGCTATTGCCCGAAAAGATTACGAAGACCGTCGACGTCGTCAGTCAGAGGGGATCAGTAAGGCGAAAGCTGAAGGAAAATACCGGGGCAGGGTGGCCGATGCGCAGAAACATGAATTGATACGCACTCTGCGTCTGGCCCACGGAAAATCACTGCGTGAAACAGCCCGGCTAGCTGGCGTATCAAAGATGACAGTAATCAGGGTCTGTAACGGCAATCATAAACAGGATACTGATTGACGATACTTATTCACGTTAGGTTCAGATCAAACAATTAAGCTTATGGAGCGAATATGGCTGAAATAATATCTCAAAGAGAACAGGATTTGTTGGAGGAATTCCTTTGTACTGTTCTGGACGATTTCAGTAAAGGCAGTATAACCCGCCATCAGGCTGTCAGCGGTATCGCGACATTATTATATACAGCTGCCGCAGAAGGACGGAGAGAAGAGGCTTTAGAATATCTGAGAGAGGGAAGAAAGTTGCTAAGGCAGTAATTGATGATGAGTAAAGATGGTTTATGAAGGGGACCGACCCCCCCCGGAACGGCCCCCTGAAGGAATGGCAATTCCGTTCACCTCCAATATTAGCTTTTTCCGGGCTGTGATAACATCTCCGGGTCATTTTTCAGAGCCAGGGCAGATGAAGAAGAAAAACAGCACACCCACTCCTCACGATGCCACGTTCAGGCAGTTCCTGACGCAGCCGGATATTGCCCGGGATTTCATGGAAATCCACCTGCCCGCAGATCTGCGGGCAGTCTGCGATCTCAGCACGCTGAAACTGGAATCAGGCTCGTTTGTTGAGGATGATCTCCGCCAGTATTTCAGCGACGTCCTCTACAGCCTGAAAACTACAGCCGGCGACGGATATATTCATGTTCTGGTCGAACACCAGTCAACGCCGGACAAACATATGGCTTTCCGCCTCATACGCTATGCGGTAGCCGCCATGCAGCGCCACCTGGAGGCTGGGCATAAAAAACTGCCACTGGTGATACCGGTGCTGTTCTATACGGGTAAGCGCAGCCCGTATCCGTACTCTACCCGCTGGCTGGATGAATTTGACGATCCCGGGCTGGCAGGCAAACTCTACAGCGGCGCTTTCCCGCTGGTAGACGTTACGGTTATTCCGGATGATGAAATCGCTGGCCATCGCAGCATGGCCGCCCTGACTTTACTGCAAAAGCATATTCACCAGCGGGACCTGGCAGAACTGGTTGACCGGCTGGCGCCCATCTTGCTGGCGGGATACTTGTCTTCATCGCAGGTGATATCGCTGGTACACTATATAGTACAGGCAGGCGAAACATCCGACGCCGAAGCCTTTGTACGCGAACTGGCACAGAGTGTGCCGCAACACGGAGACGCACTTATGACCATCGCACAGCAGCTAGAACAGAAGGGCATCGAGAAGGGGATTCAGCTCGGTGAACAACGTGGTATTGAAAAAGGCCGTTCAGAAGGGGAGCGCGAAGCGACTCTGAAAATAGCCCGTACCATGCTCCAGAACGGCATTGACCGCAATACCGTCATGAAAATGACCGGTCTGACTGAAGACGACCTGGCGCAGATCCGCCACTAATCCCCCTTTCCTGGCACTCCCTGTCCGGCCATCAGCGAATACTGGTGGGGCAGGGAGGCACCAGACTCAGGCTCTGCCTGCCAGCCACAGCGATTAAACAGCTTCATCACCCCCGCTACGTTCCCAGTCAGACGCGCTGTCAGCGGATTTATCTGTCGGCCGCTGTCGTCAAAATCGACATCGAGGTTGGCCCGTGAGAGATAAATGCCGTTCACGCTTGCACTGAGCGCCACAGCATTCCGTCCGGACCATTCCCGATCGCTCAGCAGACGATAGTTCCAGTGCATATCTTTGGCTGTTTCCAGCGCATAGGTCAGCCGGAACAAATCGTTCTGTTCAGTCAACTCGCCAGTGCAGGAACGCCAGAGGTAATTCAGTTTGCTGGCCAGCCTGGCACTGACGCCCAGCTGACGTCCCTGTTTCAGAAGCCACTCGATATCGGGGGCAACATCACGCGAAAAACGCCGTTGCTTTAGCGCGGTCGCCAGCCATCGGGTGAGAAAGAGATTTTCCTGTGCCGGTGACAGCACATCGCCGTTCTGTCTGGCCAGCGCAAGCGCCACCAGGGCGCACCATGCCAGATGGCCTGATTTTTCTGTCAGCGTCACTGCTTCTCCCGTGAGTCAATAAACTGATGTAATTCATCGAGCATAATCAGCACACGTCGGCCAGTCTTACGAGGAAACATCCTCCGCATCTCACGCGTCAGCTGCTTCTTCTCCCATCCGTAAGGGAAAATAATGCTGTATTCCCTCCTGTCAGGGAGGATATCAGGGCCAGCGACGATGCGCGCCACCTCCTTATTCAGGCGTTCTCCTCGCCAGCCATAAGCCGCCAGTCGCTTACGGATACGTGCAACGGGAAAACGTTTGTCGGAGTGACGGGGGAAGAGTAACGTCCCGTCCTCATTTCGTTTGATACCTGTAACAAATCGCATTTGAAATCTCGCCGACTCGCATTTATCCCGTTTTTCTGCTCGAATTAACTGCAAATGAAAATTGCGTTCTGCTCACATTAACTGCAACCATGCTCGCATTTATCCTCTCCGGCTTGCATTCCATTGCCCCGGAATCACATTAACTGCAAATCAACATCATCATATCGGCAGCCCCACCGCCAGCATTCTGTCTCGCAGTTCTGCCGTTCTGGCCGGATCCAACTGGTTACTGAATAATGCCCTGATTTCTGAAGGTTTTGCATCAAACTGCTCCACCATATCTTTCAGGCGGTAACCGTGTCGCGTCAGGGTTGGCTCCAGATCGTCAAGCTGTCGGGAAAGCACGGATTCAACCAGCGCAGCAGTAACCGGCTTTTCACCCGCCAGATAACCGCCCTCCAGTGCCAGCGCCAGATGCTGTTGTACCTGCAACGGTGTGCGGAGTTTTGCGGCCAGCAGATCAATGGCATCACTGGTCAGGATATCTTCGGGCTTTCCCTTACCGGTGCTGGTCTTCAGCAGCCAGTGGATATACTCACGCTGGCTGCCGGCGATCCCGTCCAGGGTGAAAATATCGGTCCGGTAGCCAATTTCTTCCATCGTCGGGCGGCGTAAATCATTGCGCAACTTCGGGTGACCGGCCAGCACGACAGACAGACGGCCACCACCATCCTCCACTACTTCCATCAGCCGCTTGAGGCCGGTCAGGGTATTTCCGTTCAGGTCGTGAGCCTCATCCACGAACAGTGCTACCGGACGCTTTCCCTTTTTGACCAGCTCCTGGAGTTCACGCTCGCGTCGTTCCCCCTGTTTGGGGATCTGCACCTGTCTGTCCGGCGCCAGATCGTAAAACAGGGCGCTGATCAGCGTGGCGAGCCTGATGTTATGCTTTTCCACCGAAAGCGAACGGGCAACAATAATTTTGTTTTCATCCGCCAGCTGCTGCTGTAAACGTCGCAGTGTCACGGTTTTACCGCTCCCGACCACACCGCAGACCGCAACCAGTCGCCCTTCATGTATTGCGCCTTTAATGTCCTTCAGCAGCTGTTTATGGTGCGCCGTTTCATAATATCCGGCCTGATCTATGGGCCGTGTCAGCCCGTAATGTTCCATCACTTCAACCCGCATGATCTTCTCCTGATTGTCTGTTACGGAAATGACCCCTGATGCGGGCGAGTACTTCACTGCGGATAAGGGTTTCCGCCAGAAGGCTGTTGATAAACGCCCGATCTTCGTCTGACATTCTGGCCAGGGGGGTTGCCAGGTCACCGGCTATGGCCAGCTTTGCCGCAATAACCGTGGGGTACTGGTATTCAGATTCCGGGGGAATAAAAGGCTGATGGGGCAGTTCATGCTGAGTCTTCGTGGTCTCGCTGACCAGCCGGATATCACCGCCTGAGAGGGCGCTGACGGGCAGGCCCAGTTGTCCGGCCAGGGCGTGGATACGATCGGCACGTTCAGCCGCTTTCCCCTGACGGAAAGCCCGGTATCGGTGCAGCGGGACAGGGCCAGAGACCGGATAATAAGGCCCCCATGTTTCACCGGCAAACTCGGCAAAAATTTCGTCGTCGAACAGCCCCCACAGCAGGGTAACAGTTTCTCCGGCCATATCCGGCTCCACTTCCCAGACTGTACCGTCAATCGTCACCCGCGCATCCACGCCCACCCTGCGTGATTCAGGCTCGCGGGCAAAACGGCAGTACTGCTCCCAGGTACACATGTCCCGCAGACCGTCTTCCGGCAGGTGTGTCAGCCAGTCTTCCAGACGGGAATGTTTTTCGCTGCGGTGATGCTGGGCGTTATAGCGCGACAGGTAATTCCACAGCCATTCGTTGGCCTGCTGCTCCGTTTCTGGTTTGTGAAAATGATACAGTGTTTCGTGGGCTTCCTTGACGGTACGGAAAGGTCGTTCAACCTTCCCCTTGGCCCGGGCCGTCGTCCGGGTACCATCCTTACCCGCCGGGACATGCGTCTGCCACTCGATTTGCAGGGACTGCATCACGTTGCGGAACACGCGGCTTTTGGCCACCGGGCCATTATCGAGGTACAGCATGCGGGGCCGTCCGCGGAACGGACAGTCCGGACTGCTCTTTGCTGACATGGCATTAAACAGAAATCGCAGGGCGGATTCGGCATCTTCACCGTACACACAGCGGTATTCCTGCCAGGCCACACCGCTGCGGTCATCCACCACGCTGAACAGCATCAGGGTGGGTTCGCCCCGGGCAGGGTCGACCCACTCAGGACGGTCGATATGTTTCAGGTCAGAAGGCGACATATCAAACTGCCAGCAGTCATTGCTGTATTCCGCCTGAAACCGGGTGGCCGGAGGCTCCCGCAGCAGTCGGGGCTGATCGAGACGGTACAGTGAGAGCCAGCGGTTTACCGTAGGCACACTCAGCACGCCGGCAGGCGCCCTGACCAGGCCCTGCAGCGTTTCCACGCCATACTCTTCAAGCAACTGTATTGCACGCCCGGTCGACAGATGACGACCGGCTTTGTTGGTGGTGCGCAGCTTCAGCGCGGCGATCAGCTCACAGTAATATTCCAGGCACTGTTGCAAAGTTAGCGATGAGGCAGCCTTTTGTCTTATTGAAAGGCCTTACATTTCAAAAACTCTGCTCACCAGACGCATCTCGCCCAGGGGATCACCATAATAAAATGCCGAGGCCTGGCCTTTGCGTAGCGCACGCATTACTTCAATACCTTTGATGGTGGCGTAGGCTGTTTTCATGGATTTAAATCCCAGCGTGGCACTGATTATCCTTTTCAGTTTGCCATGATCGCATTCAATGACGTTATTCCGGTACTTAATCTGCCGGTGTTCAACGTCAGGCGGACATCGACCTTCGCGTTTGAGCAGAGCGAGCGCCCGCCCATAGGTGGGTGCCTTATCCGTGTTGATGAAACGTGGGATCTGCCACTTCTTCACGTTGTTGAGGATTTTACCCAGAAACCGGTATGCCGCTTTGCTGTTACGACGAGAGGAGAGATAAAAATCGACGGTGCGGCCCCTGCTGTCGACGGCCCGGTACAGATACGCCCAGCGGCCATTGACCTTCACGTAGGTTTCATCCATATGCCACGGGCAAAGATCGGAAGGGTTACGCCAGTACCAGCGCAGCCGTTTTTCCATTTCAGGTGCATAATGCTGGACCCAGCGGTAAATCGTGGAGTGATCGACATTGACACCACGCTCGGCCAGCATCTCCTGCAACTCACGGTAACTGATACCGTATTTGCAGTACCAGCGTACCGCCCACAGAATGATATCACGCTGAAAATGCCGACCTTTGAATGGGTTCATGTTCTGCTCCATCAGCAAAAAGGGATGATAAGTTTATCACCACCGACTATTTGCAACAGTGCCCAAAAATATGCCTCCACGATAGTAGTGTACCGTGAAGACATAGTTTAAAGCTTGAGTATGTAAAAATGGACAGGTATAATTACTGCATTACTCAGAGCATAGAACCTGGATATTTATACTCAGTGGATGATTATAATGCTTCCACATGCACAATATCATCAAAGCTATTCAACCTGCCAATGGTTTTATCATTATTAATAACCAGTGTAAGCTGATGCACTTCTGCATTATGGGTAATGAAATAAATATATATCCCCATCATTCTTCCAGCGGAAATATTGTGTGATAACAGTAGAAAATCACTAAGGCCATCATCTGGAGTATAATGATGGATAGCAGAACCATCCAGGCTGGCGTGAATGAATTGCAGAGTACTTTCATTGTACGCTTGCAGAGAATGCGCGCTGCCAGAAAAAACCAGCTCAGTCTCATTTGTGGTTGGATTGAATTTAACTAAGCCTCCGGAATTAAAGGAACTGCCATAGCAACCAAGATAGATTACATCGCCGATTTGAAGTGATTCCATATAGGTAGCATCTTCAGATTTCATTAGGAATGTAGTGACTTGACTTAATGCACCATTCTTATAGTTGAAGATAACAGTATTATCTGATGTTGATGGCGTGATGACAACCATGATGTTGCCGTTATTATCGATAAGATAACCTCGATAGTAGTCACTACTGGTTACTTCTGCAAGGTCTGTTTTAACACCGTTACTATAATTACATAGCTGAACCTTGGCTCCATCAATTGTCTCTGAGATATGAACGAAATACAGCTCACCACCGATAAATTTCATATCGGAGATATAAGTGCCATTCATTTCACTTACTGGATAACTGTTTAGTAAGGTTCCCTCCATATCTAGAACATCAATATGTGAGATCCAATCGATCGCCGCATCAGTGGTACTTTCAGTTGGTTTAGGGTAACCAATGTAGAAATGTTCACCATCGGTGGTAAATCTTGACGATGCATAATTTGGGGTCACCTGTGGCAGGGTGTAAAAGGGTTCAACACCTGTAGCAGTAATTTTGCTAAAGGTATTTCCGATATAAGTGTCTGCTCTGTAATTGATTGCTTCTGCAAACAGAGTCGTCAGTGCAGCAGATTGTTTAATATCATACATATTCATTTCCTTTTATCTGATTTTAAATATCACACTAAAGCGTAAAAGCCAGCGGAGAAAAGGTTTGTTTTTACCCAGTGACATGTCAGGTAAAATACCACCTGTATACTCGTGGTTATCAGCTTGTTTTTTTTGGGACAACTTGGGAAAACAATGTCACTGTAGTTTCTTTTTTGATAAAAGGTGAGTGATAAATTGTGTTACTCATATTAATTATGTATCAAACCTAACAATGGGTAGTTAACTATAGTTATAATGTTTATGATTGACAATGATATAAATGATATTGAGTTTCTGGAGTTAATCTGATAAATAGAAGTCAGCATTTTCTTTAGCTAACCTCTATTTATTTTTATATTCCTTAATGAGGTGGCCTGGTCGATTTTATGTATCCAACCAAATAAGTTTAGCTCTCGGAGGTTTTGTTGAATAAATCGAACTTTTGCTGAGTTGAATGATCAGATCACGCATCCCCTGATAGCACAGGCATTCCCGTGGCAAAGCAGAAGTTCAGGATCACCAACTGGCGCACTTACAACAAAGCACTTATCAACCGGGGGGCCATCACTTTCTGGCTTGATGATGGAGCTGTCAGGTCATGGTATGAGTCAGCAACCCCTTCATCACGGGGAAGACCCCAGCGCTATTCTGACCTCGCCATCACCACTGTTCTGGTGATTAAGCGTGTATTCCGGTTCACCCTGCGGGCCGCACAGGGCTTTATTGATTCCATTTTTTCCCTGATGGGCGTTCCGTTTCGCAGTCCTGATTACAGCAGGGTCAGCAAGCGGGCAAAATCGGTCAGTGTCAGTTTCAAAATGCCCACCTGGGGTGAAATCGCGCATCTGGTGATTGATTCCACCGGGCTGAAGGTCTTCGGTGAAGGCGAGTGGAAAGTCAAAAAAACACGGCAAAGAACGTCGCCGTACCTGGTGGAAGCTCCATCTGGCAGTTGACAGCAACACACATGAAATCATCTGCGCGGACCTGTCGCTGAACAACGTGACGGACTCAGAGGCATTCCCCGGGTTAATCCGGCAGACCCACCGAAAAATCAGGTCAGCTGCTGCGGGCAGCGCTTACGACACCCGGTTATGTCACGATGAATTACTTCTCAAGAAAATCAGTGCCCTTATCCCTCCGCGAAAGGGAGCAGGTTACTGGCCTGCTGAGTACGCAGACCGC